>Ga0209339_1000521_pt1 | contig 14175 bp, 10 predicted proteins | sample OlaalgELextract3_FD_187376 | JGI IMG/M metagenome (GOLD analysis project Ga0209339, IMG submission 187376) | Olavius algarvensis symbiont microbial communities from Tuscany, Italy - Type A ELBA extract 3 (SPAdes) (version 2) | ecosystem: Host-associated > Annelida > Digestive system >... | reverse complement strand
TTCTCTGGAGTGGTTTACAGGTTAGTCAGATTGGGTTTTGTCTGACTGCGTCCATTTCACTGTGATTTTGCCAAAGGCGGTTGCCTGAGTGTGTTATTGTAACACGGTGATTTGGGTCTCGTGGGACCAGAGCCTGGTTAACTAGCCATTGTCCTTCAGTGCTATGACACTGTTGGTTGGGTCATATTTCACTGACCCGTAAAATCGTCTCCGAAATGACCTATATTGTGTCGAGTGGGACGTTAAACCCTACTATACCATACTATCAGTGTTGGCTGGCAAGTCACACGTGATCATAAGAATGTCAACATCTCTCTCTGCCGGGGTTGAAATGGCACATGATACTGACAGCAGGACTGCCAGTGGGTGGAGCATTGCAATGATACTGCCCTTACACATTACAGCCATGTCGCAGCTACAGGGTTAGGTAAACAAGTTCCCATGGGATTGTTGGAACGGTACTTTACAGGCCAGATGCCATTCCTGGTACCAAACCAAAAATACATGAGATGGCAGCGCTATTACTGGTCAGTAACAAGCAACAGAGGACAGTGTAAAAGCATTCATTAGAACGTCAGTTACGCTGGTATGTTTCTGTATTCCTGGTATTGCCGAACCCCATCTAACCATATGGTTATTGGCTGGATTAACCGCTGCATCAAGCAGGAACTTTAGAAGACACAGTACATCCGTGTCACCAACCAGCCAACAATACCACCTACATCATGCATCCCAATATTTGCATTGCTGTGCAGTTTACATAAATAAAAGGTGAAAATAGAACAGTGAAAGTTACTCAGTGGTAGTTACAAGAACTGTTATGAGTAGTATGAGATTGTTTACGACAAGAAGACCATTTTAGGCTGTATGTGTTCACACTCAGGATTCTACGAGACCTGAGGTACATCTGGCAGTGAAGAAGGTCTTTGTCGGCGGTGTTAAGGATGGCGTTGAAGAAAATGACTTGCAGGAATACTTCCAGCAATATGGAAATGTCATGTCAGTGGATCTTGTGACTGAGCGTGAAACGGGCCGGAAACGTGGCTTTGGTTTTGTGTCATTCGATGACTGTGATGCTGTCGACAAAATTGTCTGTAAGTGTTGTGCTTGAGTTAAACTTTATGTAGCGCTGTTCATATTCCGGAAGTTCACATGGCAAATAAGTGAGCAGAGTTCAATAACCTGCGAGACACAGCACTTACATTACCACTGCATTTAATTTTGTTTCTATGTTAAATCATGACTGCGGTCATAATGCTAATGATAAATGCCCCAGGCCTATACAAACGCCTGAGTAGTAGCGAGGGCATGTATAGGTAAATGGTAACAAAACTTGTTGCATGGTATTTGGTTAAATGTTTGTTACCTGTAGGGATTGCAATCCCAAATCCTGACCGAATTCTCTAATCACAGGATTGGGAGCGTCCATTCCCAGGATTTCGGGATTGAAAAATTGTCTAGTAAATGTTTATAAATCAGTCATAAAAATGACATTTCATTGTTTTACAAATGACAATACCTGCAGCAGTCTATAATACTCTACAATTTTGCAGTTTACAAATGTGATTGAGTGACACTGACACTGTATGTCAATTTATTTTCTGTTTTCTGTCAGCTGTCTCTATAAACTGGTTTACAGTGTAAATTTGACTAGTAAGCTGTGCCTGACGAAAGAATGGGTTCAGGCGACCATTGTCCGACTGAGATAATTGACCAAACTAGCATGTAAGCGGGCAAGGCACACGAGACACGTGATATTACTCACTAAACCCGGTGTCCTTTAACTAGGCCTACAAAGAGGTTGATTGCTGACTGCAAGCATATCGACGATTCGACATGACCATGGACATGACCTCAGACTACTAACAGACAATGATGGGATGACCATTACTGAGCAATGTACATTCTGAAACTTGTCCAGTGTCCAAGAGCTGCTGGGACAACTTGTTGTTTGTGAGGGGGTTAAGTCTATGATATCTTATTACCTTTGTTTTTGAGGCATATATTTTAAGTCTATTTTGGGTGGTCACTTCATATTCTACACTCATCTGCAAATGATTCATCAGTTTGATCAGCGTGAATGAGAGGGAGATGGCATTGACAGCGTTGTGAACCAGAAATTTTGATATATGGCAGTTATGATCAATTCTTTGAAAAGGTATGTATTCTTGCAATGACCGCATCACATGTGCCGTGTGTGAATACACAATGAGTAAACTATGAAATATTTTTCTTCATGTGAATCAATACTGGTATTTAGCTGGACTTAGTCTCAATCACATTATTTTCATTTGCCAGGTGGACTAAGTTGGTGGCTGCAATGAAAACCAACATTTTTTCCCGCGTATGTTCTGCCAATCTATAATCCCGGCGGGATCCCGGGATTACAAATTCCTCTATCCCGGGATTTAGAAAAGGGATCCGGGATTGCAGTCCCTAGTGAGATGGCATTAGATATGATGACATCCGTTGCAGTGATTATCATAATGTTTTAATATATGTGAGCAAAGTTGTGTATTGTATCCACATGATGAGTTTTCTTGCACAAACACATTTTCTAAGGCTGTTTAAAACAGCCTCACAGATATACAGTGTAAGTCAGTAGGTGTTACTTAGCTAAAGTTTCAACAGTCAGAAATTCAATATTGCAACTGACGATTTGATCATATGAAAAATAGGTCATCTGTATTGGTAAGAAAGTGTTTAGTATAATACTCGTTCTTACTTTTTAAAAATTATACTTACACTGTTAAGCAGTTACTGGTACCTGTGTTTGTGTCTTTCAGTGCGAAAGAACCATGTTGTCAATGGTATCCACATAGAAGTTAAAAAAGCGATGGAGAAGGACCAGATGGGAGGTGGCAGAGGCGGTCGTGGTGGTGGGATGACTGCAGGCCGAGGTTATTGTTGTTTCTGATGTGGTTTGAATAGTGGTTATTATATATTTAGTTGCTGCCTGTCTTTTTGGATTTTAAATTATATAATAATTTTCTTCGTCATATTCACTACATTGCATACACTTAATTCTTTGTAATAGAATAGATGATAGACAGAGCTGGTAGTAGTGGCTGTGATTTAATTTGTCGCTGTGCAGGAGGCCGAGGACGGGGTGCACCAGCTGGTGGTCGTGGTGGCCGTGGTGGAGGTAAAACAAACTCTTGCTTTGTAATTTGTATTGTTAAAATATGTATCTGAGCATCCGTTTCAGCAGCTTTCACTATAATGTTGTTAGTCTTGAAAGGTCATCTCGTATCTTGTTTTAAGAGTTACAGATTTAACCTTCATAGCTGCATATTTATTAATAGGACGGTAAAATTATTGCAGAAACTTAACAGTTTAGCATCAAAAAATTAACTTTGAGTTAAATATTGAACACTCTGAAGCATCTGAACACATTCGTTGTTTCATTAGTGCTCTGTAACTACATGTACTTCATTGCAGTAATCTGAGTAAATGCCCATTTTTAAATTTTTGTGTATTTTTATAAGGCACATAAAGGCTCTCATTGGAGTTTGTACTTCACATAAAGATGTAACGTGTGTTGCAGGCCGAGGTGGTACATCAGGCTATGGAGGTGATAGTTACGGTGGTGGATATGGTGGTGGAGACAGTTATGGCTCTGGTGGCTATGATAGTGGTTATGGTGGAGGCAGCTATGGCGGTGGAGGTTATGGTGGTGGTGGATATGGAGGTCTGTATGAGGCATTATCAAAGTTTACATACTTTTCTTTTGCATTTGATTCAGTTTAAGATACTGTATAGCTGTTTTTATGCCGATGCTGCAGTGGATGCATTATGTTTTTGTGTTGTCTGTCCTGTCATTTTTGCTTTGCAAGAATGCTAAACAGATTTTGATGAAATTTGTGAGAGGTAGTCACCACCACCAACATATTAAATTACATTTTGGGGAAAAATTGCAACACGATTAGGGGAGCAGGATATGCCAGCAAATTTGAATCGACATCAAGTGGTTTTGCCGCAATGTCGAACAGGTGATGACTCGTAGCTAATGAATTCACCGTTTCAGAAGAGTATGCACTGAGGCAGATGCGATCGCAGACAATTTCTTGTCAGTTTAAAGATTTCACTTACAAGTTTCAGATACAAATGAATTTTAAAACAATTTTATTTTCACTGATCTTACAAAGCCGACATAAACACCTTAACTCACCTGCTCTTTCTTTGCATGTGTAAGCAGTGTAATTGCTTGCCATGGTAATGCCAGTAAGGAAAGCATTTACAGTTGTTGTCGGACAAGCAGTGGTCGAAGCATTATATGAATGTGAGTGGTCTTCAGCACTCTAGTGTATAGTTGATATTTTATCTCGTTAGTATGATTGAATGGTTTTACTAGTATAAAGCAAATTTGACCACAGAGAAAGGTTGTCATTTATTCCTGCCAAATTTTGTGTAGCCATTACTTGGGATCACTCTGTCTCATAATCAAATTTAGGTAGTGGTGCCTGTGTCGAGGACGAGTGTACAAAAATTAAAATGTTAATTAAAAATGCAGAATGTTACATTAGTGGAGCTAAACTGGTAGTTAACAGTTTGATGTATGCATAAAATTTTGTGGGATTGTCATAGCTGAGTGAATGTTGGGAATTATGTCACATAAGCTATGCTGCATTCATAATTGTATCATTACAGCCAGTAACACCAAAGATTAATGAAAACAAAATTTAGTAATTCTAACATCAACAACCCCGTCATTTGATGGTGGAATAACACTAATCACTGGCTGCACGGTAGTGCAGGCACCGCGTTAACAGTGATACGCTTTCCTGTGAAAAATGGCGAACTTTCACTCCTCACAGAATCAAAACCCCATCACTGGTTGATATGAAATTGTGAACATATGATTACGTCCGGGTGATATGCCCCCAAATCTATTTTTGTAAAAATCCGTGCAGCGGGGGCTTCTGGCGAGAGTGGTGAAATATAACATCTCAAATTTTATGTTGACCTTTCTTTTTCTCGGAAGCAGCTACAAGTTACAGCCGTTGACAGATGTTCGCGTGCTGTAGCTCAAATAAAAAGCGGAATTACCGAAGTATGTGCCTTTTGGGGGTTGGAACACTTAAATTAATATCAACTTTCTATATTATCGCAAAAACTGTCAAAATTTTCGCCAAAACGGAACTTAGTTTTTTTTTCGACTCGACGCTTAACAATAGAGTTGTTCAAGAGTAAAGTGCCCTAAACTGTCATCATAAAAGTTGTACAGTGAATAGCCAAATTGTAGACGGGGATTCCAAATTTGTGGTTTATTTTGACCCTCTTCTGTTACAAGTCCAGAAAATTGAGCTTTTGCGTGATTGCAAACGGACACCTAGCGAAACATTATGCCAACCGCGCCACGTGAATGATATTTATTATACCATAAACTAGCTCAGCCATGTTTTAAATTCACCGCAATAAAGTTAATTAACCTGTTTCTTAAAATACATATATTTCGAATGTAGTGTCTGAAAAATAATGTTATCATGAACAATTTCACACTTTTATATATTACGTACGCGCCATTGATTCCCGGTAACAGCCACTCAACAAATAATTCGTCTGCTTTTTTATAAGTTTTGGCGCCATATAAGTTCACTACAATTTATGCAGTATTTGTGCAAGATTAAAACTGCACATACGGTAAATTAACTCGGTATAAAATTCCACTTGTATGTTATTCGTTCTAGTGAAACATGAGAATTTTTATTCACTACATCAGTCATTTAATACTTACTGCACAAGCGTGTAAGCAGACGCTGCCATCCCCCGCGATTCAGACACTGTACTATACGTAGAGAGCCATCTCTCTGACTATACGCCAGCGAGTGTTTGTAACTATTTGAGTTGCAGATTTTGTTTTAACGTGTCGAATTGAGTATTTATTTTATATATTTTCATTTTTTACTGTTTAGTAAATATTCAACAACATTGCCGCAATTGTAGCCATTGTAACCATATATAGCAAGGCTGTCATATAACAGCGTTACGCCAGCTGACAGCTAGTATCTCCACTTGTCTGCTTCCAGGATTGTGTAAAGTATCAAATGCCTTTGACTAGTGATATGAATAAATACAAAATATATTATACAACAATAATACTGAAATAAGCTTAACTAGGCCTAGAACTTAACTAAGACGCACACAAGTATCATGCAGTACTAGAACGCATCGGTTTTAGTTATGCAAGTGTGTAGTGTTGTCTAATGATAGTTAAAATATAAGAAAACAGCAAAAAATGCAGGTTATAGACACGTTAATGGCAAAATCGCACAATTAAAACAGCAAATATCGGAACTGGGATTTATAGTTGTGTTGCACGTTGACATTGACAATGTGCACTACAACTAAAATCCCAGTTCTGATATTTGCTGTTTTAATTGTGCGATTTTGCCATTAACGTGTCTATAACCTGCATTTTTTACATTAATTATCTGTAAGAGCTGTAGAACTTGAGAAGTTTTGGTAGACGTTCGTGGCTTGATGCATGAGTTGGGTAGTTAGGTCTCAAATGCAGGTTCATTAACCACTGAGTCATGACTGCTGTTTTTTTGAATATTAATATTAATGCTGACATTGTGTTGTGATGTTGAACTGCAGGTGGTGGCTATGGAGGAGATGCTTATGGCAGCAGTGGTGGTTATGGAGGTGGAGGAGGAGGTGGAGGTGGCGGCAGCGGCAGCTGGGGCCAGGGTGGTGGTGCTGCCTATGGCAACGGCTATGGCAGTGGTATGCCTACTTTTATGTGTAGTGCATTGTAGTTGTGTGAGCACAGAAAGTATGTACATAGTTTACTTACGGAATAACAACAGAACCTAACGTGAATGCACAATTTGTGTTACGTTACCAATTTAGTGAAACTTGACATTTTGATAATTCTGTTTGTTGATTAACGTATCATTTTATCCTGGTCATTCCTCTTTGAATGTATTGCCATGCCGATGTTGGTATTTTTGTAACATATATTCACTGTGGTATTGGCTGTCATTTAGGTGGTGGTGGCGGCAGTGGATTTGGGTCTGGATATGGTGGTAGCTACGGAGGCGGAGCGATGAAAAGTACCGGATATGGTCAGCGTGGGGCCGGTCCGTATGGAGGTTTGTTTTGATAATTCTCTAATGCTAATAATACTGTGTTATGAAGCAATAAAAGTCGTGATTTCCAATCTGTTTCTAGCTCTACTGTGACCAAGGTCACCGGAACTGATTGGTTGACTGGGTAAACTGTCGTCATCCGTCGACTTCCGCTCAAGTTCCTTCTCCATCACGTTAAGTCTTAATATGAAACTTGGTATGAATGATATGAGGGCAAATATGTACACAGTTACAGAGCCGATTTTGAATATTTGCATAAATTATGTAGGTCCAGGGGGCCCACAGTGCATCTATTTTGGCCAAGAGGCTCTGGTTTAATAAACAAGAGGTCAAAGTAATTTGACAAAAAGCGCCTCACTCCAGTTAGGGGTCATCCCAGGGGGTCGAAATTTGTACCATTGAATTCCTGGGGTAGGGGTTCCTATTAGTGTTCCATAGTAACTATAGGCCTAGGATGCACCGTTTGGCCACAGTGCACGCACGTGACAACCAACCAACGATGTCACGACACAGCCTATCTCAATAAGCGCCTTTTTTACTAAAGTAAAGTGAGGCTCTTAATAATGCATACAGTAGCTGCATTGGACCTTGGTGGTAATTTAGTCATTGTCATTACATATAAATTTAAAAGAGCAGTTCATTACAGAGTCACAATTAACAAGAAGCTCTGATGTCGCAAAGAGGCCGCACGATGCTTCGTGTCTGTATAGCTTCAATACAAAACGTCGAGCGCAGTCTTTTATTCTTAGTTGTTTCGGCTTCAGATATACCACCGCGTACAATTAAATTTTTTTCTGTTCTCTTCGGCGTATTCGTCCATGCTGCAGGCCGTCACAAACATTCGCTGGTGAGTCGCCGGCTGTGCGATCTACACTACATGGTCGTCGGTAACTGTTTTTGTTACTTCGTAGTTCGCACGTCCAGCAATCGATCAATAGCCAGTGGTGTGTGGCCGACTGTCATATACTCAGCTTCGTCGTCGGTAAATATTTTTGGCACTTCGCACGTCCAACAATCTTCGATAGCCAGCCATTAGACCAGAATCGCGATTTGTGCCTATACTCCACCTGCATTCGACGCCCCCGTTAAACATATTGTGAGAGAAGCAAGGCTAGGCATCAGATCACATAGCAACCTATTCCAAGAGGCAGTGCTAGCAAGTGAGAAAAGGCCTGCTCACTGAATTTAGTTTACAGTCTTGGTATTATTTAGTTGGATTTAGAGAACGACTGGAGAGCATAAAGGAGTGATGTAGAAATGACACTGTCATGCCCTTTAAAACACATTTTGAAGTCATACATTCATGTATGCCCTTGTTTATTTTTTTTCTGTGGTACTGTAAGTTTTGTGAGTTGAAGCGCATGTGAGAGTCGTTGCTCTACATCACTGGGCCATGTCCATTGCTAGTTGATTACTGTTGCCAGTATGGTAAGAGTTGGTGAATTGTATTCGTTGTTTGCTGGCAATGATAGGTGGTTATGGCAGTGGTGCATATGGAGGGTCTTCTGGCGGCTACGGTGCCGGTGGTGGCGGTGGTTACTCTGGCTATTGATAACTTTGCATTTGACACTGCCTACCATCAGTAACAGGTACAGTGAGTCCTCAGCTGTCCTGTTAGTAGTCTGTCTCAGACCATGTTACCAAAAAATTGTCTCGTGCGAGATGTATGTGAGAATACACCGTATAGCATCAATCATGCTTCGTGGTTTGAGAATAATAGGATTATCGGTTCCAGTAATGATACATTGCAACTCTTGATATGATGATAGAGGCCTGTCCCGGTGGTGCAGTGCTCTTGGCCTGTGTGGCCGCCAGGCTGCAGCGGTCTGGGTTCAACTCCAGGCTCTGGCGGCTTGTCGGTGCATGCAGGTGAACTAAGCGCATATTCAGAGATTAACATCTCGGGCAGGCACTCCTAAATGTGTGACAGGTCACTAGAACTGGGTTTAAGGGTGCCTGGACCTTTTGTGCGAGCCAGTGTTGGGATAACAGATGAGGCTGGCTCCGGCACTATAAGCAGTGCACGGGCTCAGAAAAACAGGCCTAGCTCGTAAAATAATAGGCACAAGCCCTCCAATCTCCCCTCCTTCTCCCTTGTACATACTACACACATGCACTGCCAGCAAAAAAAGTGGCATTAGCAGCACACCACCTACACCTGGATACATTCCCTATCTTTCCTTCCCAATCCGGCAGGGCTTGCGCATTGGGCCATCTTAACTGGTGTCAGCGTTCGTTGCAAATCTAGACCACGGCAGCCCGGATGGTATGGTATTGATATGATGATAGTTTTTCATAATTTTTTTTAGAATTAACATTTTATTGGTGCAGCACAATTGGAATCTGATAGAATATACTGTAAACTAAAGTATATACTATGACTGATTATATTGACCAGATATTTTAGCTATGACACACTTTAGACTGTAATGGTGTGGTGTTAACTTCAGCCTATTAGTTGGAACCTGTTTAGTTCCATATGCCTAGTGTGTGTCATGGGTTTGACGTTTGTTATTGCTGAAAATATAAAATAGCATTAAGTTATCTGAATAGCTTTACTAGATAGTTTGTCTGTTTGATTGTTGTGCACAGGAATATTTTTATAGGAAGCAGAAAATTGTGACTAGGACAACACAGCCCTGTCGTCATTCAGCCACTTCCTCACAATAGACAGTAGCCGAACATAGGACCCACATTTCCTGATGTTCGGGGTATTGGGTCAACTGCTAGTTTAGGTCCTCAATGTGTATTTCAGTACAGTCTCTGGTAACAGAGATGGTCAGGACAGTGTCATTGCCGTGAATGTGAACATTAGTGACTGCGTAAATCTGTCGTTTAACTGTTCGAACTCAATAGACGATCCAGTGTTTGACGGGGTTCGATCTCTTGCAGTGTTGTAGCGACTGTGCAGTTCTTTTTAGCAAAGTTTATAGAAATTTGGTGAATTCCGTCAAAAATGTTGACTGCATTTCTGTATATTTTGGTTGTCTCCAAGTTGTTCATTAAAAGTTTTCACACAAAGACACTTTCTGCACAGTGTAACAGTGATGGAAATGAGTAGTTTTAATAGATTGCATTACATTATTTCAAACATGTGAATAAATGTTTTGTGAAGATAGTAAGACAGTGGTTGCATGATGCTGATGGTATTCTTAATGTAGGTCTTATCTTGTGTAGTGCAGTAGTATTGTATGCTACGCAAATTATCACATCACTTATAGTAAATAGGCCAAATCTTTTAGGTTCAAGTCTCAAGTCCTTTTATATAATGCTCAGTATAGAAGTAATGCTCTTACTATGAATTCCACAGCTGCTTAGATTGCATTTCCTCGAGTCTTCAGGTTCATAAGTCATAGTGGCTTAATTTTCGTAGAATTTTTTTGATTTAATTTCTTGATGATACAAACAGCAATGCTGTCTAGCACTGTTTTGGTTGAATTGATACCAATATTGTATGTGTATCAGACCAGTTAAGCACTATTTCAGATAGAAGAAGCATGGAACACAAAATGCCTAGGCAAAGGGCTTCAGTCTGCAGGGTGAATAGGTGTTGCAATGGAGCAAACCATAGGCGTAGGTTATCTGCTGAAGACAGGTATGAATAAGATTAAGAATTTATTTTTCAGTAATTTTATTTGACTAATGAAGTAGTACATACTAGAAATAGAAGTTGGAAAATTTTTTTTAGGAATCTATGATAAGTTAGTGAAATTGTTTGGATAGAACATTTTTAAGTAACTTTAGTGATAGAGTGAATTTTAGTTGAAAGAAATTAAATGCATCTTTGGCACTTAGTAATAATGTGATTGTTGTTTTTAGGTTCACAAGAAACTGCTGCTGGCCTTGAACTGATGAAGTCAGCAGGAGCAGTTATGTTGTCAATTGGTGCTTGATCAAACCTTGGCAGCTAGTATGTGCTACAATATGCTGCCAAGTTTGCTCTGTTCAGAAACGTTTATCTGAACAGCATATTCCCAACACAGGTGTTGGCAGTGGACATATCAAATGCGACCATTTTGTGCATTATTTTTTCTACGTTTTAAGTATTTGCATTAGCATAATTATATCGATCTCAGAACTGCATTTGTGCTTTTACAAAGTCTTTCATATTTTACATATTTCATGATTTTTATAATGGAAATGTCATGCTTCATTTCGTTTTAATTGAACATTGCATTCTGTTTTGTACATTGAATGTAGTTACTTGCATTAAAAAACAAAACTGGTAAAACAGGATATTGTTACAATAGATGTTGGAAAATTTATACTAGTTCTTACTTGTCTTTTTGTTACCAATTTTAAAAAAGTTTCTGTGCAGTGGTGGTAGACCGCCATTCTGCAATCTGAAAAAAATACGGATGGCTAGGAAAATATTCGGATTAGCCAAATTATTGCGTAAATTTAAAAAAATTGGCTATGATTCGGCTGAATACAAAAGTTTTGCAGTTAAAATTCAGCTGATTACAAAGAATTTTGGCTGAGCTGTTGAACCTAAACTGAAATGACTGCCAACGTGAATGATTTGTCCATTTTTTGCTGTTACAAAACCTACATCCATTTGTAATCACAAAAAGTTTTGAAATTACGAGAATGATTAATTTCAAATAAGTCTCTAGTCACTTATTGGGGTGTTGATTTCACTTTATTATTCGAATGTCCGTATTTTTTCGGCGGATAAAATTCGGCGGCAAATTCGACTAGCCAAATTTTTTTGATAGACACAAATTTGGCTATCAGCAGCAGCTTGGGGTCTAAGTGGTGTTGCAAGTATACAACTGACATGATTACTACATACAATAAAGATGGCAATTTCATTTAGTGAGTTCACATGCTTGGGAAGTGTAGTACCACAGGAGGCACTGTTGAGGCCAGAGTGGGAAAAGCTATGTCAAATTTGGAGCTATGGACAAACAGCGGATGTCAGATAATTGGAAGGGCAATGAAAGCAATTTCATGACCTATTTTTGTTGCCTATCTCTCAACGCTGTATATGGAGTGAGCTAATGTCTCAGAAAAAAAATTCCCATTGAAATGTGATCGAGCGTCACTCATCGGTTGATCGCGCTGCAACAGGTGATAGCACAACAGTTGCGAAACAAGTCAGTGCAACCCAAATGCTGAAGGGATAAGCACCTGCCGCCATCAGTAGTACACATTTCAGGCGACAGATGAACAGACATTTCAACTGCATAAGCCCACACATCCACTTCATGTGGTGGGGCTTTATAACTATGTCATACCATTACCATAGTCTGTCATGGTGTACACTCCAGACTGTGATATAACGTATATAGGATGATTGATAGTGTTGAAAAGATTCATTCAGTTGGTACAATCAATAGCCGTAATACATGTACGTTTTATAGGATGATTCAAAATAAAGTAGCATCGGTTATATCTTTTTGTGTGAAACTTTGCACATTTGTTGGCAGTTAATATCCACATAGAAACTACCAATTTTGGTAGATTTATCGTAATATTTCATCATATGGCATTAATTCTACAACGAGTACCTATCCTTTTCAGTTTTCACCTGGTTGAGTTTGAGTATTCACCAAGAAAATGCAGTGGACTGGCTTTACAGAAACGTAAAACCCCGAGATATCTTCTGCACCTACGAAAAGAACTTGTTTGAATCCAACCATCTGTAAGCAGAATGGCTGTGTGTGCTGGTGGACGTAAAGCTGACGTTGAACCTCAGACTGCTGGTTGAATTGGAAATGTTTGCCCCTCATGTCAGGGTGTCGGCCGCAGTGTGCAATGGTGGAAAAGGGCATCTGCACTTTGTGAAGGTGATTGCAGTATACTACCTGCTTAGTGCTAAAACGGTTGCCAAAACTGGTGAAAGATTGTGAACAGTGACGCCAAATGGTTCCATCTTCCAGCAAGACGGCACTCTGGCTTATGCAGCAGGCATCACACAGGCTGCCTGAAGTCGAACTGCAGCGACTTCATCACAAACGATAAGTGGCCCACCCATCAACGGCCATTGTACCAATCACTGTATTTCTGTATAATGGTCTGTTTTAATGTGGTAATAAAGGGTTAAAGTAGGTGGTGTATAGAACATATAAGAAGCTGTATGCTACATGGCAGTGAAACTTGGTCTGTGAGCAAAGAGAAAATGAATTAGCATTATCACAAGCAGAGATGAGACTGGTTAGACAGACATGTGGTGTGAAACAATAAGTGGCCTGGCAATTCACCCGATCTCGATTCACTGGATTATGACGTTTGGTTGAAAGATGCACTGTAATTGATTTGGTCTGCTTTCTGCGGTAATCCATTGATAACTCTGGGATAAGCAAGCGACTCCACACTTGTGTATCGGCCAGCAGTGGACATTTTGAACATAAAATATGATGGAAACATATCAATTACTGACAGTCATCTTTAGTTTTTCATGTCATGTGGATGTGGTGACTTTTGTTTCAGAAAAGTTTGTGAATTTTGTGATAAACAACTGAATTATTGAAACTGAGGGTGTGCTAATAGTTCAAGTGATGTCGTACTCAGTACTCGCATACATTTAGGTAAGTACCAAAATTTGTAAATATTTGGATATGGTTGACAACAACTCTACAGTAATTCATTTACAAAGGCCCACCAGACGCGAAAATGGGGGCTACTTTTTTGAATCACCCGTGGTGAATAGGCAGTCTTGCTGTATGCATTCAAGTCCTAGACAGTTAGGGAACATCCATTTATGACCCCCCTCCCTTGTCCACATGCGTCCACGTCTGGCTGAAACCCCTTCCCCCCGTCTGTGTTGACGTCAAATGGATGGTCCCTTACGCACAGGCTGCATTTTTTATCAACAGGTGCTTACAACATATTGTAAATATATAATGACTGGACAGAATAGCTAATAGTTGAGAAACTAGGAAAGCTACTCAACCCATGGGGGACAAGAATGGTACCTCTGCCACACCTCTAAATCCTCCCACACAATGGGCATTACCAAGTCGAGTTTGGTTAATTTAAAATTTGTCACTAGTGGTTCTGATCAGCAGGAGTTTATTCTCCATTCAGAACCAGTTCAACTTTGGTCATGTTTTTGCACGGAAACCCCCCCCCCCCC
>Ga0209339_1000520_pt1 | contig 14177 bp, 12 predicted proteins | sample OlaalgELextract3_FD_187376 | JGI IMG/M metagenome (GOLD analysis project Ga0209339, IMG submission 187376) | Olavius algarvensis symbiont microbial communities from Tuscany, Italy - Type A ELBA extract 3 (SPAdes) (version 2) | ecosystem: Host-associated > Annelida > Digestive system >... | reverse complement strand
AGACCTGGTCTCCGACAAGGTAGATCTAATAGAATTTGGCCAATACTCATAGGCTATGGTATATAGCAACCACACAGCATTGAGTACAGGTACTATGTTATATCCAGAGCAAATTATACTTTATTAACAGTCATTCACGCTTCTTATTCGTGTCTTTAGTGAAGAGATTTAGGCTATATAATGAGACAGCTGTTTGCAGGACTTCCGATTTTGTGTGAGATCACTGATTGCAAAAAATGCACAAAAATGATAAGATAGATTTAGTACGATAATGTAACAGCTGACAAAATGTGAATATTAGTTGTAAAAGAATACATTATTTGATAATTTATATTGCTATTTAACACTGTGTGTATGTGTTTTTATGTAAGGCATACATACATTAGACCTGCTGTAAAGGTGCAACTACCGGCATGTCAAGCACATCGCAGAAGCATCGCAATTTTATTGCTGAACCCATGGGTGAAAAACCCGTAACAGATTTGGCTGGAATCGGTCCGGTGCTTGGTGAAAGACTTGTGGATCTCGGATATGATAAGGTGTATTTTTTGTTTCTTTATTTATCTTGATAGTGAAGTGTAATTAATACATTGCTATGTAGACTGTAGGCATCTTTACTGTTAGTTATCTATTATTGTCTGAAAAAAACTGTCCAGTGATGCGGGTAATGGTTTTTTAAGTTAATTTCTTATGATATGGCAGCCGTTGACAGAGTTGCTTTATTTAAATTACTGTACATTCATTCTTCACTTTCTTGATTTACTCTCATGGAAAATGTAATCTAAAAGCTTAAAATTTCAGAACTGACCAGGAGCCTACTGCTAAGTGTTGCATTTCTACAAAACAGAACTTTATTATTTTGTTGTTGAATACAGTGCACTGGTGTCCAGTCCGCTGTGGCACTGTAGGCTAACTCAACTCAGGCACGACAACTAAAAGCAGTCCAAAAATGAGCCATTTGCATAATTTTTAACTTTTCTCAAAGGACGTAGTACTCAACTGTTCAACCTTCCTTCTAGCAGCTGACCTATGTTCGTTGGCTAACTGTAGAGAAGATCTGCACAGTTGATTTCACCGTATCACTGAATCAATGTCCTGCCTACACCATATTCTTCCTGTCCCCAAGAATAATTGTACGGGTTACCGGTACCAACTCACACACAAAATGATACCATTCATTTAATGCTGTGCTGTTAGTAATCAGTAATTAATCTTTGAGAACCTGGTGATCTGTCAAACCACACATTTTATTTTATGCCTATTATAATGTATGTAGCCTCTGTTTTATTTCTATACCATAGGCCTCCATTTCATTCTCGGTTTAAGTAACGACTCTTTGTTGAAGAAACATGTTGGTTGTGATGATGATGGTAGTATTAAATTGATTTTGTCTAAAGTTAGTTGCATGCAGTTATACATTCGCTGCATAATTTTTTCACGTAGTCGTGGCTATCATCATACAGTGTACTTCGGCTGTGACCATTTTTTAACCAGAATTCATGTAGGGCCCGGATCGTATGATCGTAATCTACGATATTATCACGGCCTTCACAACACGACGATATCGTAGCATTGATTTGGCACAATGATGTCGTTGGGCTGTGATATCGTGATTCTGAACGTGATCGCTCAGTTACACGTGTACAAAGTGTTAGGCCGTATAACTTGAGGTTGAGCAGACTGGCTGCGACGAATCATCATGAGAATAGCTGCCGTGCAAGAGGAGGAAAGGAGAGACTGACATAGTTTCCTGGCCAACTCAGACGACGAGCAGGACAGGGCGAAGCCAGCGAACGGATCGTCAACTTCGCCATATGACCGCATCAAGGCCATGCAGGCAGAACTAGAGGCCTATCCATGTCCGTCCAAGCTAACAAGCGACAAGTCAGTCGACTGGCTGATGTGGTGGAGCGTGTCTGTTGCTACATACCCTGTACTGTCTGCAGTAGCTCCCTGCTTTCTCTCCATGGTGGTCATCATTGTACCATGAGAGCGCCTGTTTAACACGTCTGGCATCATAGTTAATGACTTGCGTAGTGCTCTTTCTCCGCAGTCCGTTAACGCTAGACATGCCCCATCACTTAACGGGTCGAGCGACTTGTTGCATGCTGCAGTAGAGATGATGCTGAGGAACTGGCTTGGGCTTCTTACTTAAAGTTGTATGAGTTCACTTAATTCGGAAACGTTAAATGGTAAATATAAATGCGCCGTTTTGGTTTATATGCAATTATTCATATCCATCCGTGCACGCACTGTATGTCACACGTCCAGCAACTATAATATCGTCACTGGTAGGCAAGCTGGTGGTTAATATTGTGATATCATTGCAGAATTGCATACGATATCGTGATACAAAAAATTCTCGCAATTCAAGCTCTAAATTCATGTTTTTGTAGAGAAATCTGTTTATGTGTTTGTCACAGTTAAAATCATACATAACAGTATGCTGTGCATTGCTTGCAATGTTTTGTACAGGCTTACGTTGTCCTGGGTCAGTTTCTGCTGCTGAAGAAGGACATGGAAGACTTCGAGAGCTGGCTGAGAGACACTATAAAAGCTAACTCTAAACAGGCTGGTGACTGTTCCCAGTGTCTGCGGGACTGGTGCCAAGCCTTCCTGTGACATGTTTGACAATCACTGCTGATGAAAACTTACATAACTGAAACAATGGCATAACCAACATGTCACTATCAGCTGGAATAAACTGCCTAGCAACATGCGGGACTGGTGCCAGGCCTTCGTGTGACATGTTCAGCGTTGTTTGCTTAGTGTTAAAATTATTTGTTCAACAGTATATGTTGTGGCCAACAGTTTGTTGATTCTACTAGGAACGTGTATAAGTCAGAATGTGTGCTAGATTTTAGCAGTTAAGTTACGTATGTACCATTTTATTATGTGTGCTACAGTTATAGAATTCTTCAGTTATAATAGTGTTGTCTATCGTGAGGCCCATATAATTTTTGCATAGTTATTTTAACACTGAGCTGGTACCGGGGGTACAGTTCTATAGTACTAACTAGATAAAGCCTCTCCATTATATTCCATAGCTTCGTAAGGTGACGCCGTTGCACAAACCATTTTGCACGATACCCGTTCGTAGTTTGCGGAATACGCATGCCCCCATTTGCCACTGAAAAACATACCACCGTCGTAAAAAGTGACAAAAATTTAGGAAACAGGGGTAACAATCCCCAAATAGGTGACACCGCCGGAAAGGGCATACTTTCAGCTGTCTGCAAACTGCGACTGATAGTTCTGTATGTGTTGCCGTTCGAGATATTGCCAGTCGAATGAAGCGCTGTGGCTCAATTGCAAAAATACACAATTTATGACACCCCTATAACTCAAATTCCCCAAACCGAATTTTACCAAACTTGTATGTGAGGGTAGCCTAGATATTGTAATTATATTAGTTGATTTAGTTTTTCCAGAATTCCTCCTCATTTCCACACATCGGCCATCCGAAGACGGCAGAGGTCTAAATTTTTGCTCAAAAAATGGACATTTTGGATCCCCAATTTTATTTTTTTTGGGGGGGGGGCAGAACAATTTTCGTGGGGTATCACTATTAATCAATAACACTGCAAAGACGTCTGTTGGTGAAAATCCATCCAGCCATTGCTGAGTAGTCACGCCAAAAGAAGAAAAAACAGAACGCATACTGAAACATAAGACGTCGCCTTCCCTTAGCAGCAAGATGGCGCCATCTAATAGTGATAACTTAAGGACTGATACTGAGACTGACAGAGAACAGAATAGTCTGTCATTTAGGTGTGAGGAGTGGTTAGAAGTCTAAAATTTATTTTTATTTATGAGAATGCTGGATGATAATGAGCAAGGAAGGTTTAACGTCACACTTGACACATCAGCATCTTGTCGGAGACAGTGCTCCTAACAAATATGAGCTCAAACAGTGATGTGTAGTGCAGAGCCTGACGTGTTGTAATGGCTAGCAGATCTGGAGCCGTTGCAACTGAATTCATGATTTAAGTATAAGCGCTTTTGTGACTTGTGGCTTGTCTTGTAACATGCATCAGTTTCAGATTGCTTTTACTTTTAGTAAATACACTGTTGTTAACTTTTGACTGGTTTTAAGTGATCTGCACTGTTTTAACCGATTGAATTACTGGGTACCCACACAGTTATAATCAATTGTTATGCTTTGCACTAAATGCGTGGATTGCCTCGTAAACTTCTGGTTGTAGGTAGTGGAACTGTGGGGAGAGTTACCTGTGGCTCCAGTTTTTGGCATGGTGCATTTAGTATAGAATCTGTTATTTGTTGAATATGATAACATATTGTGGTGGATTATTTCATGATAAGTTGCCTAAAGTGACCCAACTTTGGACCAAAAGGCACCATTTTGTAGCTACATTACAAATTATCTGGGGAGTGGGGTTCCAGAACTGTTTGATGTTTTTTATCATATTTTCCATTTGGCTTCTTGCAAGAAGGTTGGAGCAGCTGCTGAACGCAGATAATTTTCTCTGCATTTTATCTTGAAGTGTGGCTAAGATGATGATGAATATGATCCTGCTTTCAGTTGCAGACATCACACTTATTTTGTCCAGTGTTGATCAGTTAATTAGGCTATACAAACTTCCACATTTTTAAATCAAAAAATGACAAATAACAGTTGCTACTGTGCAAAAACGTTTAGCTGTGAAGGACTTCATTCTCTATATCCGCTGCTGTGTGTACCCTTAGGCCCTGCTGCAAAACTCCTGGCCCTCGACAACGCCAGCCTTTACCTCTCCTCCAGCATTTCATTCTTTCTACAGCTGATTGCATTGTCTTAGCAAAATGCTGCATTCATTAACTGTGATTTTTTTTACTTTGTTTTATTTGTTTTCCACTTTTTCCAAGTAACATTAACCTTTAGGCAGAGATGGTACATTTTACTATGATCATGACAGGAATTTATGATTGAAACCGTACTGCAATTTATTTTAGTCAAGATTTGATGGAATATCATCAATGACGCCGTGAAGGTCAAGAGACAGAGTGATAGGGACACCAAAATGAGCTACTGTCCTTACTTGCTAAAGGGTCTGCCAGAAATGTTTTTTGAACTTTTATGTGGAAATGGCGTGTATTCACTGTTTTGATTCACTTTACGCTCTGATTTTAGTTGGTAGCACACTGCATAGATCTCGCTCAACTATACATTTGTTTCTTACAGCTCAGTTATTTGGAGGGGCTCCATAATGGTTGGGTATGCTTATGCGGATATTAGGGGAATCCAGCTCCCACACTATTAACACCACTGATTGTCATCAAAAATAAACTGCAACGTTCTTATGGAGCACCATGTATGATGATGAGACTGTTATATTGACATCTGATCTGACGTTCTATGACTGAAGCTAGTTCAATAGAAGTTATAGAAAATGAATTGGTCTATAGCTTTGATAAAAGACCCAGCGAATTGTAAAAAGAGGACAGTTACTGCTGAATGAAATTATTTGCCTGATGTATAGAAGTATGTGAATAAATAATTTGGAATATGTTAGACAAACTATTCTCATCGAAATCGGAATGCTTTAACTTACAGACATTGACTGCTAACTGCAAGCATGTAATCAACAATTCGATAGACCTTTAACAGGTAACAATGAAGACATAGTGATACCGGCATTTAACGTACGTTCTGAAACCTAGCTGTTCAGTGTTCCAAGATGGGCGTATCAAGAAATACGGAATAGGGGGCGTGAAAGGGTGTGGTCTCGTCCCCTACATCGGCTCCCCTTCCTCTCCTTTCCCTCTTCCCGCCCCTCCCCTTAGAAGTAGGCCTCCTTGATGTAGCTAGAGGGTCTGGGGTAGCGCTGTAAGCTCCCTCAGCGGGGTCTAGGGCGGATCCCCAGCCAAAATTGAATTTGGTACATTTTAGCCTTAAAACCTGACGTCTGGTGGCAACAATTTTAATGATTTTCCCGAGAGTCAACTGACCAAATTTCAAACTTTCATGCCATTGTCAGTTATTTCAGTGTGACAAATATTAGGCTTAATGTTTGCTGAGTTTAGGGGGTGGGGGGGCGCCGGTTCGGCCCCCCTCTAAATACGCACCTGCAAGAGTGGTGCTGAAACAACTTTGTATGTGGGGTTAAGTCTGTCATCTATAGAGTGTTATTTCCTGTGTTTTTGAGATGTTTATTCTAAGTCCCACTCTTCAATGTCTAAACTAATTTGCAACGGATTCATTAGTTTGATCACGGTAAATGAGAGATAACTGCTAACTTACGTTTCTGCTTTCTGCGGAATACTCGCTTGTCCCTCAGAGGTATCACAGCGAGGATCGAGGAAGTACCAGCGCGGCACAGATTAGTAGTAACGGACTGGTAGTCCGTTCCTGAAGCTATCCAGTGAGGGAGAGTCATTGAGTTTTGAAGGTAACAAATTCCAGTCGCGGATTGTTCGTGGGTAGAAGCTGTGTTTATACTGTTGATAATGATGAGCCAGCTGAATGAATCTTCCTCGTCGACCAGGTTGTAGAATCGAGGGACTAATTGGTATTGCCAGTTCGTCATTCAGGATGAGATACATCAGTATTACTCTTGCTTTAGTTCTCCTTTTGGCTATGGGCTCCCACTGTAGATTGCGCATCATGGCAGTAACACTATAGATCGCTGACGGAAGTCCCTTGTGGTAAATCTTGCAGCTTTACGTTGTAGGCCCCTATACGTTCCAAACTGTCAATATCACGTTGTAGGTAAGGATCCCAAACTGGTGAGGCATATTCTAGAACAGATCGGTACATGCTGGTGTATGCAAGTTCTCGCAGTTTTTGAGGACAATTTCTGAGGTTGCGACGGAGGAAGCCCAATGTTCGACTGGCCTTGGCACGTGCTTGTCTAACAGATAACAGTGAAGATTACTCCTAGATATGCATTGTTAGTCACTGATTCGAGATCTTGTCCACATAGTGTGTAGAAAATTGCTGACTTCACTCCTGCTCTTTTTATTGACAGAATGTAACATTTACAAGGATTGAAGCGCATATCCCACGTGTTAGCCCATTGTTCAAGAGTATGTAAGTCGTTCTGAAGAATGTGGTGGTCACTGACTGAGAGCATTGGTTTATATATAGATCAAGGCATCGTCGGCAAAGAGACGCATCTGTGATTTGATATTGGTGGTAATGTCGTTGATATAGTAAAGGAACAGGATGGGTCCCAGGCAAGTTCCTTGGGGTACTCCTGAATGAACAAGAGTCGATGTTGAGGCAGCGCCATCTACTACAACACGCTGATGTCTACCAATAAGGAAGTCTTTGATCCAGGCTGACATTATTAACATGAGAAATTTTGATACGTTGCTATTAGGCTATAATAAGTTCTGAAATGAAAGGCATAAATTCTTGAAATGGCCGCGACATAGACTGTAAACAAGCATAGCATGAATACACAATAAGTAAACCATGAAGCACCGTCGTGGTTGAAGAAACACGGGTATTTAATTGCACTAATCATTCGCCAGGTGGCACTTGCCTGTGTAATGAAATTATGAAAACAGACAATTATTTTCGCGTACATTGGATATGTATCTCCCGATTCCGGGATTACAAATTCCTCAATCAATCCCTAATCCCGGGATTTGGAAAAGAGTTCTGGGGTTCGATGAAAGGGTTATACTGTGATATTCGTTTAATGCACTTTGATAAAACGCAGATCCAGACAACCGAGCCAGGTCCACTCCGTGACCTGGAAAAATCCACTGTTTATGGACATTTTACGCGTTTCAGACGTACGGACAGAAAAGTGATCTGAATAGTGCAGTGCAGGCTGTGCAGCGTTCGCTACGTACGTAACGCTCGCGAAAAGAGCGGTAATCGGCAAAGTGGCAAAAAACTTGTTACGTTAATGTTTGTATTTCCGGTTGGTCACAATGTAAACAAGGCACCTGATTGTAAACAATAAAATATAAGATTATTTCTTTCAGTGCTGACAATTACTTTTCTGACATCATTAACGATGTCCTTACAAGAATTACAGCAGGTAAAATGTGGAGAATTTGTTGTTTCTGTTTATTTGGTAACATGTAACAACAAAGTGTCTCACAGTCAGATGGTTCTGCGGCCTATACATATTCATATCAAATCGCACTAGCCAAAACTTCACGTCGTGGAAGGGACTTTGTACCGTATTTTATTTCCAAGAAGTTCTAGTTATGCTGCATATTCTTCATGTTTAGGTTTGTTATATATATTAGAGTATTTGATTGTTAGATTGGTTAGATTGGTTTTACTTCTGTTGTTGTTTAATTTTTTAATGCATCGTATCATTTCAACCGTTGTGGTTGCATTTGAAATAAATTATCTTATCTTATCTTAAACAACATGTTCGTTTGACTATTGACTATTCATACGACGTAGCGAGAGTACCAGTACAGGGCTTGTTTAATGTGCACACTTCTGGCATAGAACTTTTCCTAGTGTAGCAGAAACCTATCAAACCGACTTCGGAACACGTGTAGTTTAAGGGCGCTATTGCAAAAGTTGGCGTTCTGTCGCTAATACTAACCCTGTGCCAACCCTAACCCCTAACACTAACCCTAACCAACGCCGGCGCCAGACAGGTCTAGGGGGTGCTCATCACCCCCACTGAGAATTTCCAGCACCTGGCCAAAATAAAACTTTTACCATACCTCCCCATAAAGTAAATTAAAGTAATAAAAATTCCTACTGTAGCAGAAAATTTCTTTGTTACCTGGCGGAGGTGACGGAAGTTTTTATTTTTTATTTTTTCGTATTTAAAAATTTCTACAAACGTAACACAACTGAATAAGCGTGAAGGAATGGTAATGGTCCGGATGGGTCATGTTTGCGCAAGTAGTCTCTCACGTGCGCACTCATTCTGTGGTAATCTCGGAACGCCGGTAATCTGGGCCTACTACACTGGGACTTTGCTCCCAAGACTTTTTGCTATCAGAAGGGAAAACTCCATATGGAGAACTTTTGTTCTGTCGAACTTTTGCCCCTTGGAACTTTCGTTGCATAGAAGCTTTCGTTCCCTGGAACTTTCATTCTTTGGAACTTTCGTACCAAATGAACTTTTGTTTCCTGTAACTTTCACGCCGTTGGAACTTTTTTCTTTCCAGAATGCAACGTACTTGGAATTGTTGCACCTTTATGCCAGAATTGCAATGTGATACAACGTTTCTTTTATATAGGCCTACTAAATGTGAATTTAAATTGAATATTATGCAATTTTGTCATTAAATAAACATCTATTGTTTCATTAGTTGTTCGCCTGCAAGTAAAGAAATGCCATAACGTCTAATTGTATAACTGTTGAACAAATATCCAGTGAAGTGTAGGCCTCACAAACTACTGAGCTTTTGATCGGCTTCACTTGCTGTCTGAAGTGGATGATGAGTTCACATGAAAGTGGGTGTCTGCCGATTTTCGGATGAAGAATTCTGTTCGAGTCAAGTCGTTAACATGTCCATGGTTAGGCCTTCCTTAGCGATGAAACATCTTTGCACTTAAGGTGATTAGTCAGTGGCAGAAGAATCAAATGGATAACTGCATGGAATAGTTACTTGTTTGCCACAGTTTCCAGTATATATCTAGCAGTTACAGATCTGTATGTAAGTGTTACCAACAGGGTTCATCGATGTCATGCATTGTATGCAAAGAGAATGTGACCAGTCGTCAACGTGCTTCGGAATGTATTACCGATATGATATGATATGATATGATAGATTTATTGACTGCTTAAAGTAGTTTTGATGTTACTGTGGTGCTCTGTTGTTTGCAGGATCCGTTTGATGTTGATGAATTTGTGGAACGTTTGGCATGGAGGACGACTGGTGGTACGCGGAATGTTGAAAATTTTGATCCACTGTGCCTTCATGCTGCATTTGAGAAAACAATCCGAGATCTGAAAGAGATGAACGTGAGTGTGATGAAACAGGTAGAACAGTTGGAGACAGAATGCAATGATGAAGAGAAGGCTCACTGGCAACGTGTGGCAAAACTTCATGAACATAACCAGGTGCTCTGTGTTGTTACGTCAGGTTGCAGTTAGGCTTTGATGCCATGTACACAGACAACACACTACCACCAGGGTGACCACTTGTCTGAAAAACCTGGAAATGTCAGGGAATTTGACAACTGTCAGGGAAATGTCAGGGATTTTACTAAATGTCGGGAAAAAATCTTGTCAGGGAAAAGTTCTTAAAACTGTTTATTATAAGCTGCATATTTGCATCCATACAGATATTTAGTAGGAGTCTATTCAGCGTTAAATATTACATATATGGTTTCGGATCATGCAGTATTGCATTCCTACACCCACCACTGACAGTAACACTAGTACAGGCATGATATGAGTAACACTTAACATGCCGAGTGCCGCGAACCATCAGGGGAATTTCACATTGTCTGGAGAGTGGTCACCCTGTATCATTTTAATTGGGATGTTGCTGAGAACCGCTGCAGCTGACCATACATGTACCAAAATAAAACTCAAACTAACCCTAACCCTAAACCAGACCTGTCTGTACTGAGTAAGCATCATAACAAGGGAATTTGCAGTAACCAAACACAGTCAACACATGAACACAGCATTTTGCATAAGCTGGCTAGCAGACTATAGACACTAAGTCTGATAGGCTGGGTGCTACGATCAGCAGCCAGTCAGTAGGACCGCAGCGGTATGGAGTGGTAATTAGTTACACCATTTTAATAGCTATTTTCCAGGTTTATTTGGGCTAGATGGAGGTTTTCATAGGTCTCTGAGGAAATCTCTGCGGACTGTTTAAATGATATTTTTACAGGCAAATGCTCTCGGTGTCCACCAGTAGTACGTACTAAATATGAAAGTACTAAGGCTCGTAGTTGTATAAAATAAATGTAATGTTTGATGTTAAGTTTTGTTGAGTTTATAGACATGATTGATCTCTTGATTCTAAAAAGTTGGATTATTATTGGCGATATTTTGATCTTCACTTGTGGTGTTTGCATTAATGCATAAACTGTGATGCAGGTTGCATTTGATCACTTCAAAGCTCTCGATGAGCGGATTAATTTTGTGGCCACAAAAGTTGTTCATCTTGGTGATCAGTTGGAGGGAGTCAATACACCGCGGACGAGGGCTGTTGAAGCACAGCTGCTTATGAAATATTTCTCAGAATTCATGGAAGATACACGTACTCTTTCACATGTATTCAACGATCCTTTTCAAGTATATACCACAGTCTATTTCATTATTATCGCAATCCATTTAAGTCTGTATGATCTGAGGCTCTGTGCTGCACGTGCTGCGGTATAATGATAAAGATGCATGTGGTGTGGTGTCCATTCTGTCTGTCTTACTTTCTGTCACGTTCATATTCAATCGACAGGAGAAAACGTATGTGTAATGGTGCTATTTTCATTTATCTTGAATGACACCTAACTCAGATTTCAGTGGCATGCCGTTATTCGACATTGACTACGCAGGAAATGGTACAAGTACAGATAGTCCCCCCCAGAAGATTGCAGTAAAAAATTGCAAAAATTGTGCAAATTTTACAGAAAAATTGTGCTAAACTTGACGAAAATTGCACCAAAATGGTGATTTTCATTTGTTACATAAATAATGTCAAGTGCATGATAGTGTAAAACAAGTGGTCTAAGTGGGTTCCTATTAGTGTTCTATAGTTAACTATAGGCCTAGGTGACAGTCTGCCTTCATAACAGCCAACCAACCAACCACCGATGTCACGCCATGGCCTATCTCACATCGAGGTGCGGTAACAACAACAATTCGATAAGTTTGTAACGAATACAAGGCAGTAACGAGTAGTAACGACTTACGAAATCCGGGTGAATTCGTTACATAAATTGTTACATGTAACGATTTGCCAGAATGAAGCCTATGCCTCACTGTTTTGAGTCATTCCCATAACGAGCCGTGGGCTGACAGGAGCAGAGCGTGGATGCGGAAATGACCGGTGACAGGTAGGCTTATCATTTTCAGGGAAAGTACTGCACTGCTTCTTTATGCAGTAAACTCCTGGTGACTGAAAGGCCGCAAACTGGCGTGAGGGGGTGGCGGCTACGTGTTTCTCCATCAGGATAACAGTCGTCACGTTGGCCATTAGTGGTCAATCCCTTCCGTCCAACGGGCAGTTTTGAGCAAAATTTGCGACGAAAATGCGCTGTATGGCAAAAATTGCGCGCTCCATCAACAAGGCCCAAATTGTGGAAAAATTGCGCACCACAAGATCGCAATTTTCTAGGGGAACTAGATAGAGACATAATTACAATGAAATACTAATACTAACTTAACACCCTATTCATTGGTGAAATTTTGAATGACGTTGAGTGACTTAGCAAAATTTTAAATGAAACAGAGTGTTATGTGGCCTCTCTGTGACAACTGAGCTTGTTGTCTGAGCTTAAAATGCATTGATTTACTAGTTATTGCACAATGCAGCACAGCAGAGCGCAGTGCAGTGTAGTGGGTGTATGAACTGACCCTTATACTTGGATCTTTGTGCCAGTACATGTAAAAACCTACCGCATTTTCAATATATCATATTTACAGTATATTCACTGGAAAAGCCATCTTTGTCACAGTGAAGGGTTTGTCGTTTTCTGTAGCTATTTCTGTACTGTGAGTGTTAACTTGTGAGTAGTAATGTGTGTGTGTATTAATGTTTATATTTGTAGGTTCAGTCAGCAGCCGATATTATACAGAAGCTGTTTCTTATTGCACAAGAGTTGCCTAGTGGAGGAAAGTATGTTGACCGTTGTTTTATGTGTGGCATCTGTCGACTAGATTTGCATGATATTTAATTTTTGGTGCGACTGTAAAACGTTGTCCACCATATCTTATGTTCTAAAGCCTGTATTGCACTTTTGCATTAATTGGTTTCACTCATGGAGTTGGAGTCTACAGAGTACAGAGAAAGTCAGTGGAACTAAAAAGTGCAAATATCTGGTATATTATAGTATGCATATTATGTGGAATGGCTTCAGTAATAAGTTTTATGGTGTTATGATACTGTTTTACTACAGTTGTGAAATTGTTTTGTATTTGTGTTTGATACAGGTTTGACACTGCTCGCAGTCGGATCTCAGGTCACTTTTTGTACTTGTTGTTCATCTAGTATTTGCACATGCCGACGTGTATTCAATGTTGTAACTAATTCAACAGCTTGCTGATTGGTGACTGTAGATCATGGGCACAGTAAATTCAGCACAAAGTGACTGTTTTCGTCTGGTGTTGTTTTGTTGACAGATAAATATGTAGAGATTGAGAAGCAGTTGATAGATGATTTCAGGCGTGCTTACTACAATGGAGATCTGCAAAGGATGAAGAACATCACAGCAATCTTGTCAAATTTCAAGGTGATTTTGCACATAGTTTTGACCACGTTAATAGACTTGTCCCATGGCTTAATGGTAACACTCATTACAACGCACAGTCTTAGTCGTCGAAATGTCTGTCTGTCAAAGTGGAGAAACCTATTGTTAAGCCACATTCTTCTGGTTTTTGGGGATACCAAAACTTTGCCAAAATTTCAGTGCAATCACCCCCAGTGGGGTCATCAAGTAAGTTTAGGGTGCGTTAGAGTTAGCATTTCCAGACTAGCAGTTGCCTATATCTTGCAAACAGTAAAGTTACAGTTATAGTTTCTATAAAACTCGAATAGGAAACCATACATGATCTATCGAATGGTGCCATTTTTAATGATCTTGAGTAACCCTTAACCCAGATTTCGATGTTGAATATCTCAGAAACAGTACAATACAGATCTGTAGTTACTGTAAAATGTCAGTAGGAACTCGTGTCCGATCTGTTGTGTGGTGCCGTTTCCAGTGACCTTGAGTGACAGCCTTGATTTCAAGGTCACGATGTTTTTGAACGATAACTCAAAAATGATGTAAGATAGAGCTATACTTTTCAATGGCATGCTAATATAACCTTATGAACTCAGATATAATATCTGCAAATGGTACCATTTTCAGTGACCTTGATTGATTCTAACCCAGATTACAAGGGCACACTTTATTTGACATTGAATATCTCAAAAACAGTACAAGACACACATAGTTACAGTCTTCTTCTTCTCGTATGCGTGTCATTTACCATAATTGGTCAGCCATGAAACAGCGACCTCATCCGCAGAGTGTAGCCGAGATAAGCCACCATTCAGTTTTGTCAGGGGGCAGGATTCGACAATGT
>Ga0209339_1000519_pt1 | contig 14183 bp, 8 predicted proteins | sample OlaalgELextract3_FD_187376 | JGI IMG/M metagenome (GOLD analysis project Ga0209339, IMG submission 187376) | Olavius algarvensis symbiont microbial communities from Tuscany, Italy - Type A ELBA extract 3 (SPAdes) (version 2) | ecosystem: Host-associated > Annelida > Digestive system >... | reverse complement strand
GCTGCGGACGTTGTAAAGGTTGTGCCCCCCCATTGGACCCAGTTCGGAGCTGACCCATGCTGGCAGGCCATATGAACTGACCCTCCTGGTCAGTACCGTTCTAGTTTATAGATCTGTAAACCATCCCTAATATTTTTGTACACCTCTATCGCGTATGCGGCAACTATAAGCGCAGTTTCTGCCTTATTGGTCCCTGCCGTCATTTGCTATTTTCATGTATTCATTTCTGTATTTATGGGTAAATAAATGATGATGATGAAATGATGATGTAATATCCTTCAGCGCGGGTATTTTTAGGTTTTTTTTCAACGGTCCGTCGAAGTGATAATGTGTAATTTTAGTTAGTTGTGCAAGTATGATATTTATTTCTTCGTCGGTGTTTCAGTGCCGCGAGCTTCGACTGAACTCAATCTGATGCCCATCGTCGGTTTCGCAGCGCTCGGGCTGCTGCTGCTGCTGCTGATATTTATCGTTCTGATGATCGCTGTATGGAGGCGACGTAGCCAGCAGTCGAAGGTCGTCGATGACGAGACGCCTGAGTCTTCGATGGCGACAGCGACGACAACAGAGTCCGGTGGAAGCTCGTGGGAAGACGACGTTACTGCACGGGGAAGTCCGCGCGTACCGAAACAGAAAGTGACCGATGATGTCTACAACGCGAAGTTGTCGGTCATTGGCGGTGCTCTGTCGACCGGAAGTAGCGGATCGCCGAAAACACCAGCAGCCGCTTGCAACGCTGCGGGACCTCAGCTGCCACCGCGGTCCTACGGTGTGGTGCATAGGTCTACCGGAAGTAAACCTTTGCCGAAACCACCAGCGGCCGGTGGCAATGGTCAGGCACCCGAGCTGTTACCAGGGTCCGATGCTGTGGTGCGAAGACTCGGTCCAGAACGGCCTCAGATATTGGGACCGACTGTCAGCTACGTCTACATCCCGCCTAAGAAGCAAATCGAGCCACGTGCGTATGCTCCAGCTTCACACAACGTCCCGGCAGCAGTGAAGCAGACCTGGGGACGAGCAAAGGCCAAGCAGATCGCACTACAAATGAGCCTGTCTGGCCAGCAGTAAGCAAGTTTTACCGGCAGGAATGTGAACTTCTTGAACTAATGTTGCACAGTTCCACCTGGACGGTTTTTATTTACTTTCGACAAAGGAGGAGGTATATGTTTTTGCCCGCGTTCGTTTGTCTGTCTGTCTGTCTCTCTGTCTGTGCAAGATTACTCAAAAACGCGTGCATGGATTTGGATGAAATGTTGCGTGTCGACAGATGTCGGGACATGGACGAACTGATTAACTTTTGAGCCCGATCCGGATTATAGTCCAGATGCCGGAACCGGATTGCTTTCTCCGATATCGTATGCGCTGCAACGCAAAATTTTGTTACGTCGGGAAAATCCCACTTATAGGTATTGGGCTGCAGCGATGCGTGGTTTTAAAATGGTTTTACGGCCCACCGCTGCAGCGGCGCGTGGTTTTACAATGGTTTTATTCACCGTGAGCGGTCGGAACAACTTTGTCGGAGGTACATGCGCTGTACCGAGTGCCCTACTAGTTGTCACTAGAAGATCAGTGCGCTTTAAGCACAGTCGGCAGTGCTGTAGAATCTGTTTGCTATAATGCTAAATGACTGAACTGCTGGAGATAAATTGGCGTAGGATTAGCTTGAGGAAAATTTTGTATTAATACAGTTGAATTTTTTATTTTAATTCTTATGCTGATAAATTGTCGGACAAGTCGCTGACCTTACTACAAAGTAGATCTACACTGTGTCTCAGAAACACGTGACCACGTTTTCAAAGATAAGTTGATCTAGAGCGGTCGGTTTGCAAAGATTTTTGGCACACTTATTAATAAGACTATAGGCCACCGACAGGTAGAACTGTCGCCATATTATTTTACTTACTTATTATTCAACTTACGTTTTATAATAAAACAATAACAAGATTTGCTGCAGACGTTAAGGTTGTTTATCAGCGAGTGAGACGGGGGATACGATTGGTTTCAGACAACACCTGAGCACAACGTCGCTTGGCATTTGAGCCGGAGATCACAGTGAATTATGCCGTGCACACTTGAACTGAGTAATTATCTTGCAGTTCGCGAAGTTGAGTTTGCAATATTGCTATAGCTGTTAATCAAGATCTCACTAATAGATTCAACGCAGTGTCTTGCAAATAGCCATGTAAATGAAACGGTAAAAGAAGGCCATACTGCACAAGGAGCGAAGGCGGGGTGCTAGGCCGTTGAGCCCGTAGGTGGATAAACCACTATTGTCTGTGACGCATGGCCAGTGCGACACGAGACCTACGATTACCTTCCCAGCCTAATCTGGTACTGATTTCACCCACCCACGAAGGGATGGCCAGACTGAGTTGACCTGGGTGGCTGGTTACATACCGAGATAGTTTACCCGCCCGAAGACGGTCACCCATCCAGGCACTAACCGAGCCGAGCGTAGAGTAACTACGTTGATCGAGACCAACGCGTTACCACTAAGCTAAACCGCCAACCAAATAGACATGTGCTATATCAGAATATTAAAAGCTGAACTAAATGCAAGTTCAGTAGATTGTTTCTCGCTGTATCTCTATGTGCACGACGGTTAACGTCGTAGAGTGTGGAAATTAAGTAGTGTCGTCCTTGTCAATGCAAATCCAAAACAACAACCATTTGCCAAATCTATTAGATTCCGGCAAGCAGTGCTTCTTTATGCTTGTAAAACGGACCAATTTGTGAGATACAGCCTATATGGGTGTGATTCCGGACCTCTGAGAGGTACACAGGTTTTAATGTTGCAACTCGACCATTGAAGTATTGCTGGATGTAGTTATGCATGCGTCGATAATGCTTTAATTGTTAATATACACTATGTCCCAAAAAAGTAGTACACCAAACTCATGACGATACCTTTGTGAATTCTTAGCGGATTTTCAAAATTCTGTCACTGCTGGAAAGCCAAGTAAATTTCCAACAAAACCCATGTAGTACTTCCCACCATACATTCAGTATGTTGCGCACTTTTGTAATACAGAATGCAGAGCTGTTAGCTGTTATTATATTTATATTAGTATGTCGCTGTCAGTTGTATTACGTCAGTGCTTGCGACAATGAAAATGAGCGAAATGTTAATTTATACTTACAGAAACGCAATTTTTTGCAAAGCATGCAATATGATGAAAAAATCATTATCACGAAACTGCACTAATGTAACAACTGCTGTTGACGATTTCTGTACATTGAATACATCCTCGCAGCAATTGTAATGTCCGGAAAGTTCGTTAGAATTAACACAGTGTGTCTCAAAAAACCGGACCACTACAGTTAATATGACATAACTTCGCCAATTCACGACATTTAATTTTGGCAGCTATAGACCTTATTCAATTGTCAATTGACTACGTTAAAAATTTTTAAATTGGTTTAAAACCAGTTGCGCAGTTTCCATAACAACAGTAGCGATTTTACGGTCTGTGTCTCAAAAACGGAACCGCTATAAATACGATATTTTGGCATAACGTGATAAACCGTTCTTTAATTTAAATAAAATATCATAGATAAAACCTAAATATTACAAGACGGTTGTTTTTACAGCAGTCTACCAGCTGAAGCAGTTACTATAGCAATCCTCAAGTACGCGCCATTCCACAGTTGATGCTGTCTTATGAACAGAAAAGTTAAATCTTTTAAACAAACAGTGTTTCTACCGGAACAATGTGCAGTGTCAAAAGTTACAACAAGTGTTCGAAGTGCAGTCTTTCGGCCTTACGATACGATACGATAGTGAGTATTTAACGTGCAGTAAAAAGCCGACGGGTAGCCAGCTTAGTCTACCACACGGAACAAACAAAAAATTAAAATGTGAAACTAAAAATAAAAGTTAACTTTCGGCCTTGACACAGGCCCACCTGTGCCACTCGTTTATTGGAATACGTTGTTCGAAGTCAGCCCAGAAATTCGCTGCTCGGGTGTGTCAAGTCGCTACAGTTGTTGTGAAAACCACACAGGTGATTCTAAGCCAATTTGAAAACTTTTTACCACATCAATTGAAAATTGAATAAGGTCTCTTTCTGGAAAAAAATAATTAGTAAATGTTGTGAATTGGTGAAGTTATGTCATATTGATTGCTGTCCAGTTTTTTGAGACACAGTGTACATTGTGTGCTCATATGTCTAATTCACAAACAGAACAGAGCAAATGGCTGCAAGGGCAGTCATTCCATTGATATGAACGCTTGCTTGAGAAGTGCATACAAGGCTCGTTCCGCTGCCAATAACTAGGTTGTCCTGGCTCCCAGTTGGTGTACGTCATTACAGACACTCTATCACTGTAAGTGTCCGTTGACGTCATTCTCCAGATGAACGTAGAGTTGCTAGTCGGATCGATGCGCTGTCCAGCCGTCCAGAACACCATTCCGTAATATGCCCTGCTTTGGTCAAAATAGCATCCCGTTGTTGTCTCTGAAATATTTCACATCCAGTTAGTTAATAATGAAGACTTACTTGTAGACATCATATAGGCCTATCGCTGCTCTCACAGATGACTCGCTGAAAACTTAGAAGAACACCATGAAGGCTAAAGCCTATTTATATTTCTATGTTGTACACATAATGATTTTAGTTGTCTGGTAAGAAATATATGCCTATGTCAAAAATCGTCCTTTTGTCATTATTCAATCGTACATGAAGTACAAACAAAAAAGGAAAACCACAGAAACAGACAGATACAAATACTAGACTGTGCTCAGAAAGCGTAAAGCTCCGCCAAGGCATCTAACCTCAACCAAAAACGATAAGGGATTCGAATCCGGATTTCCGGATCAATCCGGATTTGGATTCAGATATCTGCCGGATCGCTCCCAAAATGTTGTGGATTCATTACTTTGCCGACGTCGGTCATTTCGCAAGAGTGTCGTGAAAATCAGCCGATGACTGTATGAGAAATGCTGATAAATGTCCTGAAATCTCCTATTCCGCAGTGGTAAAGGAAGTGGAAAAGTGATCCGGAATCCGTATCCAGGACCGGATCACCAGCAAAAGTTAACCAGTTCTTCCAACTGGTAGGCCTAGTCATAAAACCAAGTTTGAATGAAATACGCTGATTACTTTTGCAGTAATCCTCCTCACAGACAGACAAAAAAACGAATGACGGGCAATAATCACAAAAGTCACCGTGCGCCGTAAAAGTCACGATTCGCCGATGAGATAGGCGAACGTTAAGGTAAAATTGGGTATAGGGATGGTAAAGTTTTACAACCGTGGCGTGGTAAAGGTGGTAATTGGAATTTCCGCGTATAACGTTCGCCTATCTCATCTACTGATGATGTTCTTGTTAGCGAGCGTTACGTAGTGAACGCTCCGCTATTGTGATCGATTTTCCGTCTGTCTGTCTGTCCGTGATACGCTTGAGTTGTGTGTAGACAGAGAACTTTTTGCAGGATCTATTTACACCACATGATGTGCCTGGCGCGCTTGTGAAACAAGTAGCGCTGCTGTCGCAAAGAGGCCGCGTGATGCTTCGTGTCTGTCAGTAGTTTAGCATCAATAGTACAAAACGTCGAGCGCAGTCTTTTGTTGTTAGTTACATAGGCCGCAGCTTTATCACTGCGTACAATTAAATGTTGTTCTGTTGTCTTTGGCGTAACGTTGAGACTTCTTGTCATAAACATTTCGTCGACGACTCCCTGAACAATAAACGACGCCGCTTACTACCAGCGGTAGTGTCACAACTTGTCACGGTTGGGCGACGGCGTGTTGACAACGCCTAGCCGCGGTCGCAGCATTGACAGCTAGCAGTGAAGTCAGATATTGGCTCAGAATCGCAATTTCTGTCTACCCCACCTGCATTCGACGCCCCCGTTAGGGGGGATTATGTCCGAATATTGTCATGCCGTTTGGTACGGAAAAACTAGAATGGCTTGGCTATCCGATGGTGAAAAAATGTTGAAGATATGTTTATTCCTTTTGACACAACTCACGAACGTGACAGACAGACACACAGACAGACACCGCATGACGGCATAAGCCGCACTTATGCATAGCATCGCGCGGCAAAAAGCAGCGCGAAAATATTCGCATCTGTTTTCCCGATGGAGTTGTTATGTACAAGGGGTATGAAGAAGTCGCTATTTTAGACCAATACCTCGCTTTATCTCGGAAATAATACAAGAAAAGGCAATAGTTAAAATGGAACACGACTACGAATTTAACGCGGTTTAATGAATGGTGTCATTTTCAATGATCGTGAATAACCCCCAACACAAATTTCAAAGGACGCCGTTATTCGACGTTTAATGTATCAGAAACGATATAAGATAGCGACACAGTTACAACCGCAATACTAATAAGAGTTATGATGGATAATCGTAACGCTCGGCTATCTCAGAAATAGCCGAGCTTCTTGCAAGCTATTTATCATAAAAGGACACTAACGGTTGACGGACGTGAGGAATGCACCAACTGCCAACTGTTCCTCTTCATAGTTGATAACAAGCAGATGAGCGTCTTTATGCAGTGATCGACACAGTAGCCCAGCGACTGACCATGCGGCGTTCACAGTTAACACTTTGTAGCAGCCGTTCACTGATGCAATGTACGTAAAAGTAGTAGGACACTCTGTACAGTTAGAAATTATCTATACTTCTGTATAACTGCATTCTCACACACTAATAACGCTGCTGATGCTTTGTTACGAAAGTAATCATATGCATACGTTACGTAGGGTAACAGTGAATATGCGGCCATAACTCTCCCATCTTCCTGTATCTCCGGCCTGCTCCCACCACTCAGAGACTTCACCATCACCTCCAGATTACGTACTCCATCCCTATACCCCCGACCCGCAACCCGCACTAAACGCTACACTTCCTTTATACATCACGCTTTATTAAATTATCAGTAAAATTTACTCACCCCCTCCCACCCACTTAAAATTCATTCATTGTTATTTAATTGTCACTTATTGTTTTTTTTATTTTAATCATCTGAACTGTGTAATCTAGCTATACAAGCTACTAAAACAATTAAATTTGATTTGATTTGATTTGATCATGCCACATTATACACTGTATTGTGCACAGAAATTGCATCCGTCGTGAAATCTCGGGGTAGAACAGTGGGTTCTCTCGCTCTCAGCAGCTATCACTGATGCGAACCCCAAGGCCCGCCCGACGGCAACGATATGTCTGCCGCTTAAGAAGTTTTCAGATTTTGATGTTAATTAATGTGGCATCTAAAAGCCAGCAAGTGGTCATAGAGTGAGAGGTGACAGCAGGGGAGTTCCAGCAACCAGCCAGGAACAACAAAATATCAAGAAATGGCAAGTGATCGTTTTCTGGTACCTGAAAAATGGCCGTGACTTAGCAAAATTTTTAGTTCATGAAGCGAACGATTACTTGCCTACGCCAAACAATGCTGATACGACAGATTAGTTACTTACTTACTATTAGTTTTACTATGTGTATGCGGCAGTGCCACCGGTAGCGACGCCCACCAAAACAACCAACAAAGTGGTATAATGCTTTGTTTATAAATGATATAATGTTTAATGTTTAATGTAAGATATAATGTTTATTTTTGAATTTTTTGTACTGTACATTGTCGCTTTTCAGTTCAGTGGTTAGTGTTGTAATGTCGTAAACTTTCATTTGAGTATATTTATAGCATTCTAGGTTTTCTAATAAAAAATTTACGTGTTATTCCATAAAACTGCCATTGATATGTATCAACAAACAACTCATAAGTGAGTAAGTAAGTAAGTAAGAGTATTTACAATGTGCAATAAGCAAAAAAGCAAAAAAAAACGTTCGCCTACCTCATCAACAGTACTGATAAGTTTCTTACGCTGCAGTTTCTACAGACGTTGTCCAGTTGATATAAATATTTGGCACATAGTATACCGGGTTAATTTGCAAAACATCAATTATTGATTTACCCGCCTAACATACATACTGCTGCTACACTACCTGGTGGGAAATTTTCTTTCAGCAATATAGTGCGTCAGCGCGCCAGTATACCGTGCGCATCAGACGACCGAGCTACTGCAGCGCGAAAACTCCGATGTTCATTCCTCCGGACTTACGGCTTCCGAATAGCTTTCAATTGACTTTTGAATATCGGCCATGATGCAGGATTGAATGTATCAGAAGCCGACTTGAGGCAGCGCTTGATTGACGCTCGTTGCAATGCACTGTGGATGGTTCTATTGATGAATGGCGTAAGAGACTTCAGTCTCTGCGAATGAAAACAACATTTTGGACACTTGCTGTGATATTTAACCGCAAGTGCAGACCGTCTGTGTGGACTGTTGTGTTGCAAATTAACTCTGTAAGCTTATATGGGCCAAATAGCGAAAATCATTTTCAGCTATGTATATTCAGCATTCCCTCAGCCATATTGTCTGAAATTTTCATTTAAATTGGCTAACATTTCTAGAAGCTATGCCAGAAAATGAAGGGGTTCCTATTATGTCCGTTCACGATGTAGAAATCGGTTAACGTTTGTAGAAACAGCAGTAAAATGAAAACGTGTGGATCACACCGTGGCGTAATCATAAACGATATTCGCTGATTGGTAAGATCTATGGACTCTTCAAGCTGCTTACACCGGGAACATTATGAGAACTCTGGAATGCGCCATCGGTCTGGTTGTAGGGAGGGGGCGCACTACAAGACTAGTCACTGTTGTTACTGTTACTGTTCTCCGGACTGCGGTTGTGGTACAGATCATTCTGGATGAGCCTGTTGCAGAAGTAGCAAAGAAGTGTCTGTTGTTTCTTGCGCCACTCACTCGGCCACCCAGGATTCGTAACGCGACCATTATTGAGACGGCCTTTACAGCGGTCGCGTTTGCCCGCCATACTTCTACCACCAACGGCTTGCCATTATCATTACGCGCTGTTCGTTTCCGTTACAGATTCTTTGCGTCTCGGTAAATCTTTGCGCCAGGCACTGTGACACTCGGGGATGCAGCGAGCGAACAAATGAGGGTTGTCAGCGCTTGACGGCCAACTTACATGCAAGTCAGTGCATGTTACATCCTGGTTGGCGGCTGAACTGCTAGTATTGTCCTGCTAAAATGACAGCTTTGTACGTTGGCTGAACGGTAGGTATGGTTTGGCAACAGTCAACGACTATGGCCGGAAATACTCGTAAATCACCGTCTGTCCATTTACGTCAGTTCCGCCTTTGTGGCATGTCGACGTTGTGCATAGCTCTATCAAAGTTTGAAATATTGGCCCCGACATCGTGCGAGAATTTTTATCGCGCGTCAGCACACTGACGCGCGAAATTGATATAGCAAATCTGTTTGTCCGTCTGTCTGTCCGTCCGTCCATCGTTACGTTCCGGTATTCCATGAAAATGGCTTAACATATTGTCATAGTTTTCCACCGCACGGTAGCCCAATCATTCCAGTTTTACCAGCATCAAACATATTGGCGAAATTCCATCAAAAAACTCGCAAATTTGGGTAAGATATAGCTACAGTTACAATGGCCGACCGATAGCAAGTCATAGATGGTCTATCGAACGTCGCTATTTCAATGTCCTTGAACGACCCCTAACCCTGTTTTCAATGTCACGCTATTCTTTGACGATATCTCACAACGGTTAAAGATACGGCAGTTACTATAGAAGGCGAATAGGAAACCGCACCCATGCTTTCAAATGGTACCAGTTTTAATGACCTTGAGTGACCTCTAACCCAGATTTCAAGGTCACAATAATATGCAACGTCAAATAACTCGACTAATAGTATACTGCAAGTCGTGTGTGAGCTACGCAATGGTTCCGTTTCCAATGACCTTGAGTGACCCTTAGCCTAGAGTTCAAGGTCATAGAATTACTATACAGCACAGAATATGCTGACGCGCGATAGTAATATAGCAATAGCAATTTTGTTCGTCCGTCTGTCACGCTCTGGTATTGAAACGGCTTAAGATATCAGTATACTTTCTTCAGCGTGTGGTAGCCCCGTCATTCTGGTTTTCGCAATACTAAACAACTTTGCGAAATCCCGACGGGGTCACCGCCTACGGGGGCGTCGAATACAGGTGGGGTAGATAAATTTCGCGATTTTTAACCAATATCTGGCTATATATGGGAAACGATAGAAGATAGGGCCATAGTTACTATGGAACGGTAATAGGAAATAATATGCGCTCTATCGAACTGTGACATTTCCGATGACCTTGAGTGACCTTTGAAGGTCATTTCGGTGACCTATTTACTGTTTTTTTACTTTGCGTGCGCATCTAATGCGCTATCTGTAAGCGATAGCTAAGTTTCCTGTCTAAATAGACCTAATAAGTTTAGCTGTGTAGACAACCTACGTTGAGGTCACCAAGCCTCACAGAGCTCAAGCCCGAAATGCGCCGTAACTGATGAACGTATGGACACACAATCTTCTAACTTCGTGAAAATATCGCCCCAGATGTAACGCCCATGCCGATAACTGCATAATAAAAGATCAACGATTAAGGGCATGAGGTCAACACATAGTACAGGCAGTAAAGTTACCACAATGACGCGAATGAGAGACTTCGTGAATTTTGTCGTGTCATAGAATACAGCACAACACAAGCTTTAGAAGTTAGACAGTCAGTAGTCAGTCGATAGTCAGCTATTCGTCCAGAATCACGATTTGTGCCTGCCCCAGCTGTATTCGACGCCGCCGTTAGGGACGTCCCCGTCGGAATATCGCTATGAGCTTTGGTAAGCAAAAACTAGATTGGTTTGGCTACCCGAAGGTGAAAAAAAGTCGAAGATATGGTTACTCGTTTTGACACATTTCACGAACGTGACAAACGAACAGACAGCCGGACAGACACCGCATGACGGCATAGCATCGCGCGGCAAAAATCCGAGCGCATCACACCGTGCTGCCGCCTGGCGAGTAGGCCTATTGCTGAGACATACACGCCCGGGCCCAATAATGTGGACTGTGGAATTTTTGCCCAATTCGTACCAAAATTAATCAGCGTGATCCTTGAGCCGTTGCTAATTTCGTTCTCAAAGTTTTGTGATGATAGCTGTATCCGTTTTCCTAACAGAGTTACAGAGTTACAAACAAATACAGACGACCAAACACAAACACATCGTGCGTCACTGGGTTCGACTGAATGATTACATAGACTGCTGCTATTTTCCACCTGACTTAAAGCCTACCTTTCACAGGTTGCTTGACAGTCTTCAGTTCAGCAATGTCTCTCTGTAACTGTGACACGACCGTTATCAGCTGACTCAGCAGTTGCTCAGTGGTTCCGCAGCCGTTGGCGTCTTGACTGACGTCATACGTGGACTGTGATGACGTCATTAGAATAACATTTACGACGCACAGACTCAGCTGCAGTAACACGACCGACATCTCGGCTCTTTTTCCTACGGGAAATAGCAATAAAACATCTAAGCTGATGCCAATGACATACTTACTAGAAATCGGCGACGAAAACCGGTACCACGGTTTCTGGAGCGTCTGACATGCAATCTGGTACCGGAAATTTTGGTACCGGTTTTCGGTGCCGTTTCTGGTACGTGTCATTGGCATTATGCAATTTCAACGACGGTGTTGTGGAACTGTCTTTGTCTATTTGTAACCTAATTTAGGATTAGTCCCAGTCTAAAACACTAATGATTTCGCTGTGGATCAGATCCCGCTACCGTTACGCGATCCACTGGCGATCGGCTTCCGGTATATATAAGCACCCTGCTCGGTGGGCCATCTCTCCCGACCGGGCTGAGTTCGGGTGGCCCCGCGCGGCGTATGGGCCGAAATTCAAAAATCCGCTTCATAGTAGTTTTGTCCCACGACCCATAGGATATAAATGTCAAGTTACATCGAAGTCGCCCCCAGCGATCTCGGAGCCTTATGGTTTTGAAAATGTTAACAGCGTACGGACGAACCGACGGACGGACACATATGACCGGTTATCTAAGTCATCTCGTGTTATAGTCGTGTTTACAGTCGTTTTGGTGACAGATGTTTTGCTGCAGCTGGACCACGTATCTGGAGCAACTTACCTGCCAGTCTGCGAGAAAAGGAAGTCAGCTGCACAGAATTTAAAAGAAAACTGAAAAATAATTCATGCTTCAGACGGACTGCGGCGTATCGTGACTTTTTGATATTGCGCCTTATAAATACTCTTACTTATTTATCTACTTACCAAGAGAATATGCAATGCGATGCACAGCAGGCATTACCCGCCCAAAAATTGGAACATTGTGGACTGTACTTGAAATAAATCGGACCATTGTGGGTTACGGACAAACCACGGAGACCCACGTGTCGCAGTATCCGCTCGCTAATTGTAACCAAGTACATCGTGAGACAAAAAAACTGGACCTTTTTTATATGAGCATAACTTTCACAAACGTGGTCCGAATTTAATAACTCTTTCACAAAGTTTCACTGTTGCAGACAAAAATTATCTGCCCACAAATATGTAATTGAATTTTCCACTTTACCTATAGTTTGTTGCTGCACTACCTTGAATAATGTAACCGCATACACTTCTTCACAAAAACTGTCGAATAAATCTGCAATGCATGCGGTAATTTCATTGTTGTTACAAAGCAAGAAATTCTGGTGATATCTCTTACTGACTTTATTGATGTTGCTTCACGACGTCACAGTGGTGTCGTACTGTTGCCAGCGATACGCTGAGTGTCTGGTAACGACTTTTTTCCAGCAGGACAGTGCATCGGCACACCGCGCCCCGCATGTGCAACAGTTGAAAGCTGCGTCAAATAACACCAAACTTATCTTGCGCCCAACATGTGGCCTCCAAACAGCCCAGATCTCAGTCCTGTGGATTACGAGATCTGGGCTGTCATGCAGCATCGTGTCTACCACAGACAAATCCATAGTGTGGATGAATTGAAACGGCAGCTCATCGATGTCTGGTGCGGTCTTAAACAGTCGATTTTTGACCAGTGGCGAGGAAGACATCGAGCGTGTGTCCACGCTAAAAGAGGACATTTCGAGTACAGCCTGTGAACTGACAATGCTCATTTTGTCCATATCTGTTACATTCAGTGTGTGAAATGTTTGACTGTTACATCTTTAATAATTATGAAATCATGCCAGCAACGTTGGCCTATACATTCTTGTTCATTTTACAAGGTAGTGCACTAACAGATTTGAGGCATGGTGGTAGATTTTATGGTGCGTGTTGTCGTAGTTAATTTCTGTCTGCAACAGTGAAATAATTATTAAAATCGGACAATATTTGCCATAGTTATCTTCAAATAAAAAAGGGTCCAATTTTTTGACTCACAGTCTATATTCGGATGAATGGCGTCGTGAATTAACCCTTTAATGACCACACTAAAACCACAGAGCAACGGGCCATTATACAGCAATACGGTGATTTGTACATTGGCCGTTGATGGGTGGGCTGTGGGCTGTTACATTTGGTACAGTGAGGAAGGGCCTGGGCGGGCTGCAGCTCCGCCCAGTCCCATCTTCGCTGTACTAAATGTAACAGCCCACCCGTCAACGCCATTGTACCAACTTCATATTATTCGATGTGGCACTATACTTGCCTTTGTACTCTTAAGGGTTAATATGAGTCCCCGATCTGCGCATAACGTGTGGGTTGTTGTATGATAGCGTACGTGGATGATACCTATCAGGCCACAGATGCAAGTAGGACTACACTATTCAGTACTCACTATATTGTTTCTCGCTTATGCATCTAATCACTACATGATTATTGTCTAGATCTATGAAAGACACAAAATGAGATAACCCAAAATGTGTACTCACGCTAGCACGCTTGACGGTGGTTTGGTTTAGTAAAAATTACGGAGGCGGCGTTAAACGTTCAGCCGACGTTAGCAACTTGGAAATTCCTATAGGACCAACGCACACTTTCATTTTCCGCACTTATGGGGACTGGAAGTAATATTCAGTGGCTGATTAAGAGGGGACAGGCCGGCGTATGCCCCCATAAAACCTTTCAGAGGCCGCAAGAACATAGTATGTGATAAAACTGTTCCAAATATGACAATGTCATAAACGAAATACGAAAAGAACCAAGTTTATAACGTCGTTATCAGTTAATGTAGTAATTACTGCATAAGACTAGGCCTACATGTAAACCAGAGGCAATTGGTCCGATGCATTGTTTAGTGACTTGTTCACTGTCATAAACTTAGCTTAAATATAAAAAAAAAATCATGTAGGCCT
>Ga0209339_1000518_pt1 | contig 14190 bp, 9 predicted proteins | sample OlaalgELextract3_FD_187376 | JGI IMG/M metagenome (GOLD analysis project Ga0209339, IMG submission 187376) | Olavius algarvensis symbiont microbial communities from Tuscany, Italy - Type A ELBA extract 3 (SPAdes) (version 2) | ecosystem: Host-associated > Annelida > Digestive system >... | reverse complement strand
CCGTTTGGCCACAGTGCATGCGCGTGACAACCAACCAACGATCAACGACCAACGACGTCACGACACAGCCTATCTCAATAAGCGCCTCTTTTACTAAAGTAAAGTGAGGCGCTTAAAAATGTCATTTCAGAGTATAAGTATGCAAATTTTCCGGTGAAAATAAATAGAATTAATGTATGTGTCTTTTGCAGATTTGAGAATATTTGGGTGTGTTTACCTCGACTCGGTTGAAAGTTAGCTGGAATTCACTGTAACCGAGTTGCGCAGCTTCTGATATAGGCCTAATAAGCTATTTTAGATGTTTATTTAATATTTCCGATACGTTCCAATAATTTTTCTATAAATTATTAGCCGAGTTTTTGTTCCAATTCGTTGTCTACCCTTCAGATGCATTCGACCACCTCTTATTTTCTGCTTTCATCACCGAGTGCCTCGACATTTGCACAGGAGGGTGATACTGACAAGTATATCTGCATCTTTTCTGAAAGGAGTTTTCCGCAGCAGTTGGCCCGCGACTCTCGTATTCTAAATCTGGCACAAAATGTACGCTGATTGACTGGCTTTGTGAGAGAGCTAAAGACCGCACCGCGCGCAGTCACTGCGGCTATATTTGTCCGAATTCAGTTGTAAGTGGTTTCTGTGCCGGCGTTGCCATGGCAAGCAAAAAGGCGAAACGAACGAACCGACGAATGAAGGCGACTTTGTCGGCTGTTAAAAGATATCGTATACCAGTCCTATGAATGTAAAATTCTTAGTATATTTATGTGAAATTTGTAAGTGCAATCTTTAGATTATCGTGAAATTTTGTCTACGATCGCATCTGCCGTCGTCTCTGCAGTGAAATTTGTTAATTCATTCGCTAGGCGTCAGCAGCTGTTTGACATCGCGGCAAAACCGATTGATGTCGACTCGAATTTTCTCTTGTATCCTGCTCCCATGTTCCTGTTCTAATTTCGCCCAAAATAATTTAACCTGTTCGTGATGCTGTTTACCTCCCGCGAATTTCGTCAAAATCCGTTCATTATTCTTGCGAAGTAGAAGAAATATATTTCGCACAGAAGGAAGACGGGACAGAAGCCGCGACAGACAAGGCAAAATCATAATGCCTCCGGTACAGCATACGCTGTACAAGAAACTTAGCTATCGCAAACAGATCGCGCGTCAGCTGCGCACACAATACATCTATAGTAACTCCTTGACCTTGAAATCTAGGTTAGGGGTTACTCGAGGTCATTGGAAATGGCACCGTTTGACCGCATACGAGTTCCTATTAGCATTCCATAGTAACTATGGTGCTATCTGGTACCGTAAATCGCAATATATTACGAATTGTTGGTCGAATATCACAAAATTTTTATACCACACCTGTATCTAGCGCCCCTGTAGTGTAGGGGGTGACCACGTCAGAATTTCGCGAAGATGTTTGATACTTCTAAAACTAGAATGGTTGGGCTACCGTGTGGCGAAGAAATTGTGACGATATATTAAACCGTTTCGATACAATAGCGGAACGTGACGGGCGGACAGACGGATATAGAAAGAATTGCTATTGCTGACGCGCGATAAAAACGATACAGAGGAAACTGTGATGTTGTACAGTGGACAGCTTGTGCCGGGCTGTGCGTGATCTAAACATGACGACCGGAGTCAGTGCAGGCAAGGAGTCGCCAGTGCAGCGTGAGAAGAAGCTGGTGAATGCGTACCTCGTCAAGTCAGGGATGCTGCGGTTCAACCTCATGCTCGACTGCTGTAACCCAGGCACGCTGCCTGACGCGCATCTAATCGCTGCCCTACTTGACCTCGTGAGTAGACATATCACACCCTATTCACAGGCGTCATTTTAAGGGAGTGCAGCGGATACGGGAGTTTGCGACTTTGCGTACCTCCATTTTTTTGCAGTTGGGGTACCTCACTTTCTCAGAAATGACAGTTAGTTTAATAACTTTCTCGTGAATGTTACAAAAATCATTTCAATAGATGCCGTATTTAATGGTGGAGATGCATCAAGTTAGTTCACAGCGCTCTCTCAAACCCGTATAGGAGGATTTTGGGGCCGCTGCGTGACGCAGAAGGGAAAGGAAAGGGGAGGAGGCAAAGAGAAATATGAATGGCAGAGAAAGGATAGGAAGGGTACCCCACTTTTTAGCCAGTCACTCCCTCTTTCTCTCTTGGGGCTTAAAGCGTCTTTTTTATCGCGCGTCAGCATACTGACGCGCGATATTGATATAGCAATTCTGTCTGTCCGTCCGTCCGTCTGTCCGTAACGTTCCGGTATTAGATGAAAACGACTGAACATATTGTCATAGTTTTTACACCTTACGGTAGCCCAATCATTCTAGTTTTATCGGCATCGAACATCTTCACGAAATTCCGACGGGGTTTCGCCTACAGGGGCACTAAATACAGGTGGGGTATATAAATTTCGGGATTTTCGACCAATAAGTCGCTATATCTCACAGACGATACAATATATTGCTATAGTTACTATGGAAGGCGAATAGGAACTCGTATGCGATCAATCAAATGGTGCCACTTCTAATGACCTTGAACGAACACTAACCCTGTTTTCAAGCTCACACCACTATTTGACACTAAATATCTCACAAACGACTACAGATACGACCATAGTTACTATAGAAGGCGAATAGGAAACCGTACCTAAGCTTTTAAATGGCACTAATTTCAATGACCTTGAGTGACCTCTAACCCCGATTTTAAGGTCACGATATTATTCAACATCAAATAACTCGAAAATGGTACAAGATAGAGCTATACTTACAATGGCCGACCAATAGAAAGTCGCATACGGTCTATCGAACGGCGCCATTTTCAGTGACCTTGAACGACCCCTAACTTTGTTGTCAAGGTCACGCCGTTCTTTGACATTTAATATCTCACAAACGGCGCAGATACGGCCACAGTTACTATAGAAGGCGAATAGGAAACCGCACCCAATCTTTCGAATGGCACCAGTTTCAATGACATTGAGTGACCTCTAACCCAGATTTCAAGGTCACGATATTACTCAACGTCAAAAAACTCGAAAATGGTACAAGATAGAGCTACATTTACAATGGCCGACCAATAGAAAGTCGCATACGGTCTATCGAACGGCGACATTTTCAATGATCTCGAACGACCCCTAACCTGGTTATCAAGGTCACGCCATTCTTTGACACTGAATATTTCACAAACGGCTACAGACACGACCATAGTTACTATAGAAGGCGAATAGGAAACCACGCCCAAGCTTTCAAATGGCACTAAGTTTAATGACCTTGAGTGACCTTTGACCCACATTTCAAGGTAACGATAATATTCAACGTCCAATAACTTGACTAACGGTAAGTCGTGTATGATCTACTTAATGGTTCCGTTTCTAGTTACCTTGAGTGACCGTTAACCTAGATTTCAAGGTCACGGGGTTATCATAGATGCCTCGACATATTGCGTGCGCAGCTGACGTGCGATCTGTTTGCGATAGCTAAGTTCTTCTTTATTAATGCTTTCCACTGTAGACGTTTGTGCTCTCAGAAAACACTCGCAAACTTTTAGGCGTTTTAGTTAATACGAGGCAGATGGTTTAGTGGTGATGAAAGTGGTGACAGTGGGTGACGCATAGCCTATTTTGATTGACCTGGTGCCGGTGTCTTTTTCTTGTCCTGGCCGTAAGAAGAATTTGTTGTTGTCTTCATTGTCACAGTAATAGCAATAAGGATGTCTATAATTGCAGGACTTCTGATCTAGCCTATATAACTGGCACTGATTGATAGAGTACAGTACAAAACGTTCTTATATTAATCTACACCCGCTCTACTAGGTTTCAGCTCTCTGCTTCTCATGAAATTCGCCGGTGAGAGTGTAATCATCCCCTCTTTTAGTGCACCAGTTATTCGACTTTGAAATTGTTTTTTTCCGGGGAGAGTCACATTTTTGTTTAAATGTGCGTTTGCCACGTTAACAGTAGTGTGTAATCGGTTTATTCCTGGATTTCAAAAATTAATGGAGTACATTTAGAGAACAACTGCTTCAGCTTTTAGGGAATCCGTCATCAAGTCCAAAACTACTGACGTTACCTCTACCTCAGGCTAAACTGTGGATAGGATCCACAGCATGTTTTCAACTTAGATAACTACGGCTGGTCACCGGATCGTTGTCCCCCGACGCCGCGAAAGTAGTCGTACAGGCGTTCATCATGTGCCGATCGGACTATCGCAATTCGCTGCAGTTTGACATCACTGATGACCTACTGCAGCGACTACAAGCTGTTCAGAATCAGAATGCCGCAGCGCGCCTGCAGGATCAGGAACTCGTCGCTCGGACCATATTACACCAGTCCTTAGACAGCCACACAGGTCAAGCAGTGCGTGGAGTAGAAGCTGGCTGTTCTAACGTGCAAGGCAGTCCATGGACTCTTACCGTCATACCTGGCTGGGAACTGTCAGCTGGTTTCAACAAGATGACGTCGCCAGCTTAGGTCCTCGGACATTCCGACGCTCGTGGTCCAGCGCACGTCCACGCGTTTCGGCGACCGATGCTTCCGGTGCGCCGCCGCGCGGATCTGGAATCGACTTTCACCGTCGCTGAGGGATCCAAGAGTAACATATAGACAGTGCTGTAAGCAGCTGAAGGGTCACCTCTTTGTTTGAGTGAGACTGCGACGCACTGTGATTTCGTATTAAACGCGTCGGGGTTATATTTTTACTTACTTAGTTACTTACCGAGTCCAGTTTTTTTTTAAATAACTGGCTGTTGTCATGGTTACGGTGTTGATTGACAGGACGCGCCGGTGGTCGCTCGTGCTGCGATGCTGCTGGAATGCGCGCACCTGGTGTCGCGCTGTAACCACGGCGATTGGCCGCGTTGGATGAAGATGCCCGGTGGCATGCCTCACTCTCGCGGTCAGCCTTCTGGATTCAGGCGCAACCTGCTGCTGCAGCGAGCGACCGGGCGATTCTTTCACCAGTGGGCCGAAGTCAGTCTCTGATTACATCTTCTCGTAATCATCGTCATCATCATCATCATCATCATCATCATCATCATCATCATATGTATTCGCTATACACTCAGAGTACAGCCATAGAAATTGAAAATGTACACGGCGGGCTGCCAGTTAGGCCAAATACCCATCAAGTGCTGGCCACCCACATTGACCATTCTAGTGTAAGTTGTGTAACAGACTAAAACAACACGCAAAAGCCGACGAGATTTTGTTTTTGGTCCACTTCGTTATGATTTCTGTTTGTTATTGAAAAGCACAGATCGCTCATTTAGGTATGCATGCACGTTTCTGGAATCAACTCCCTGATTCATTACATCAGCCACGCCAGTCATGTCTCCACCCACTTCCTCATTCACTTGTCAGCTCATCTCTGTCATCATCACCACTCTCATCATCCATCACTCCTTCGCTCTTTCACTGCAGGCTCATAATCTAGCTTTTCAACAAATCCTTCCCACGGGACCAAACCGGACCGGACTTATCGTGCTTCTCGATTTATATTTAGTTCGTTTTTTCTTTAATTTTTCTGTTTGTCCCGTGTGGTGGACTAAGCTGGCTACACGTCAGCTTTTTACTGGAAGCAGTACGCTGCAATGGAGCGCTGGGTGAGGTTTGTTGTGTCTTGCAGCACTTGTTTGTTTTGATTCAATGACGACGTGTTTTTTGCCTTCTGACTCTCAAAGTCGCTGAAGCCATAGGAATTTCTTTTTGGACCACCACTCTATTTTGTACTGTGACCCCACATTACTGACAGTTTTGGAAACAACATAATAGTAAAAAGTGTATCGGATACGATACGAAAGCCGCCGCTCGTCAAAGCCTAAACTGCATTAAAAACAAAAGAAATATAATATGGCGAAAAACGATTTTTAATATGGCGGATGGAATTCTTACACCCTGCAATGTGGCACGATCATGACATTGATTTCGTCAGGTGACTGCACCCTGCAATGTGGCTTGTGGCTCTGGAATCGTGACAGTGAATTCACCAAGTGGCAGCACCTTGCAATGTGATACGTGGCTCTGGGATGACATGCTATTGAATTCGCCGAAACGTCCGCCATATTGGAATTCTACATCTGGTTTCCATTTCCACACATCACCGCAGTCGACATGTCATTCTGTACCAGTCTGCGACATTTTATCCAAATTGGACTACCCTCGGCAGAAAAAAATGACGTCATGTCGATTTTCTAGATGGCGTATCTCAGCCATCTTGTATTGTAGGAATCCAATAATGGGTTCTTTGAAAAGCCCAGTTAAGCTTACATAACTTCCTATAGGTTGTCAATAGACACCATAGCTCTAAATTGCTTAGTTTTTGAGAAAATTGCATTTTTGCATTTTGGCGTCAAGATCCAAGATGGCGGATCTCCGCCATCTCGGATTTTAGGGTTCCCGTGATGGGTTCTTTGAAAAGCCCATGTTCGACTTCCTATGGGTTGTTAATAGACACCGTAGACCTAAATTGCTTAGTTTTTTGATAATATTGCATTTTTTGCATTTTGGCGACATACAGACAAACAAACAGACTGATGGACAAACAAATGGACATCATCGATGCGTGAAGCCGCAGTCTTGCTGAGCATAATAAACAACATAATACATATTTAATAAACATAATAAAACAACATAATGCACATATATATACCAGTTGCTAGGACAGCTGCAACAGTGAGAATGATATTAGGTCTACAATGGCATTATTTGAGGGAGTACAGAAACGTGCTACAAAGGTATGAAACATGACATATGAAATGAAAACCGTTTAAAGACTGTGAATCTTGCATCCCTCGTGTACCGCAGATACAGAGGTGACGAGACTGAAGTGTACAAGTACTTGCACGGATTGTATTCTATGCACGGAGACAGTGTGTAGTGTTAAAAATGGTTCCGCCTTCAGTATTATACGACAACACGATTATCATCGTTTATTACGCCATTGGCAGCAAGCTGCTGAAGAGACACTGTCACTCACAACTGAAACTGCAGTTAACTTGTAGTTAACCCAACAGTCTTCCAGCAGAAGTGGTGTCTGCTCTGTCACTGAACTTTTTCAAAGGCAGAATTGACAAGTATTGGGATGATTGCCAGTTTTCATAGGACTTCATCACGTTTATGCATCGACCGCCAGAAATCAGGCAAAACGTCTTTCAAAGGCCTAATCTTCTTAGGCTTCTGCTGATGATGGTGAATATTTTGTGCTGTGCAAGCGACTGTACATTCACCCGATGTGCTATCAAGTAGCAAACGTTGATCGCATGCCAAGTAACTGATGCTTCGGATGCTCTGACAGTACAAAGTGCTGCAGTGGGTGAATATGTTTACGTTTCCTACGTCTATTTCGTTGCTGACTGTAGGCACTCGGTAACCATCTGTCAGACATCCTGGCCGACGAAATGGCAGACATGTCGACGATCGTGGAGCAAGTCAAAGACGAGTCGCGGCGGAAGGAACTCAGAGTGCACGACGACGAAGAAGATTATCTGGACGAAGGTTTGGCATTTACTTACTTTTTTGGACACTGGTGTTTTGTTCAATCTCATTACAGCTTTGCTAAATACAACATGGAGCACACAGATGCTTTAAGAAAGCGCTCACGTGTTGGGATGTAGATTATTCAAAAGTTAGTTATTATACACCGTGTCCACATAAAAAAGGTGCCACTGATTTTTTCATAATAACTTTTACATTTGAACATGTAAAAGTTATTGTGAAAAAAATCAGTGGCACCTTTCTTATGTACAGATTGCACAGATTTTTATGATTTTTGGTACACAACTTTGCAAATGATTACTAATCATACTGGTAAATTTACTATGTTGCGTGCCGTGTACATCCCTTACCTGGTGACATAATGTTGACGTCACTGAAATCATGCCGTTCACCGTGCACGTGACACTGTCACCATGCTGCAGAGCGAGACGCCAAGAGTTTATCCCTTCAGAGATGTGGCAATCCAATTCGCCAGATTTGAATCCGGTGGACTACGGCATCTGGGGTATCCTTCAAGTGAGGGTCTACCGTTCGCAGATCCATGACGTGAAGAAGTTAAAAGAACGTCTGCTGAGGGAGTATAGAGAATGCTGGACCACACCATCTTCGCGGCAGCGATTGCACTGTGGTGTAGTCGTTTGAATGCATGTGTTCGCGTGAATGGTGGACATTTTAAACATAAATTTTGAGCCTCTGACTTTCTGCTGTGTTTTGTTTGTTTCATCGATACTGGTTCCCTAAATGTGATCGATATAAACATGCAAAGTGCTAATATTGTGTGAAATATGTTACTTTTGTGTCTGAGACTTTCGCATGGTATGGTAGCAACATAACGAATGTGTGGCAGGAAATTCTTACGCCAATGATTTTGGCAGTATTTTGTGAAGTTGTGCACGAAAAATTATGAAATTATGTCAATATTTGTAAAAGTTACGGCGAGAAAAACAGTGGCACCTTTTATGTGGACACGGTGAATATTAAATTATTATTTATTAAGCACATTTTGTCTGCTTTTCTTTTTAATTCAGTTTCATTTATGTACAGGTCATGACATGTGATTTAGTGCTCACACATAATGTTGTTTTGTCGGCTATTGTGCACGCTGTCTAGTAAAGTAAAAGTAAAATAAAGTAAGCAACTAGAAATCAATATGCATCACCTCCACGGGGCAATGCAATACCGGCAGGCCCCTTGAGCGATTCAGACGAAAATTTGTTTCGTTAATGGATTCTTAAGTCCCAACATTCCCATCAGTACAATTGTAACATAATGGGTATAGACATGTTTGCTTAAGTAGCTAACAATCGCGAAAATTTCGATTTTTGGTAATAATTTTCCCCTAAGGTACAAATCCCCCATTGATTTCTACAAAATTAAGCGCGGGGTAGGGTGTCGCAGGTCCGTACCCTCACGCCAAATTTCACCGTTGTCACTCTTAAAATGTCGGCTTACAGCCCCCAAAATCGCTAAAATTGGTATTTTTACCAGCAGGCCTGCGCGTAGCACAGCCCTGCCGGTATTGTTTTTACTCAGTGGTCCAAAAATGGAGTTTTCGCCCCGCATAGGCGACACGTTGCCCCGATAAACGTGAAATTTGGCGTGTGGCTCCCCCACGCCAAATTTCACCTTTATTGGGGCAAAAATGTGGGAATAAAGCCCCCAAAACTGTCAAAATTTTGAATTTTGGCCATAAATTTGCCACTCAGGGGCGCCTCGTTTGCGCCATTTTTACGAAATTCTCAGCATTTGTACGCGTCTACAGGTGGCTTTTAAATTTATAGTTTGGTCGCTTTCGGGGGAAAAACAACCAAGTTATAAGGATTTTTGCGCGGTGAGGGGATTTTCCCACAAATTTTCAGTAGCCCCTAGCGGCGAAACTACAGATCGGATCAAAAAACGTTAGGAGGTGCAAAGATGGCACGGACCTCCTCTATCACAGTGCCAAGTATGGTGGGGATCGTAGGTCGCGCGCCGGCTGTAGACGAAAAAGTGTGATGTTTTGTTTGTTTGTGTTTTTGTTTGTTTGTCACGCTTTGGAATGACGAAGTTTGTGATAACGGAAACGCTATGAAGCAGTGTAATTTTCAAAACAATTATGGTGTCATTGCATAGAGGAAGGTTTGTAGTTGTGCACCTATATTCAACATTTTCTGTGGACCCCCAAAATTTTCCCATATGGGCAAATTTATAGCAAAAATTGCGATTTTTTGCGATATTTGAGGTTGTAGGCCCACATTTTTTAAGCCAGAAAGGTGAAATTTTGTATGAGGGTGCGGACCTGGGACTCGTTCCTCAAGCCGAATTTTATAAAAATTACTTAAGGGGGTATACCCTGTGGGGCGAAAAACCTGTTTTTCGACTACTGAGTAAAAACAATACCGGCATGGCTGCGCGACGCGCAGGCTTGCCGGTAATAAACGTGGATTTGTATAGTGCATTACGTGTAACACACCTCTAATGCGCTACCGCTTCCCGCAGGTCGGCGCTGATCTCCGCTAGCTAGTTTCTTCAGCTAGGCACCAGTACCACACTGCAGGCGGCTAGGGGCTAGTGTATTACGCGATGTGCCTGTTTACTACCCCAGCTTTCGCCGGCTACTCATTTTAGTCTACCCATAGAGGGCAGGCTCAGGCTGATTCTGCGCTGAGGTGGTTTATCCGTCCAAAGACGGTCACCGACTCAGGCAATAACCGGGCCTAGCGTAGAGTAACTACGTTGGTCAACACTAAACCGGGAACCAATAAACAGTTTATAGATCTGCGTTTGACTTAGAGCTGCACAGGATACTCCTGTAATATCTTAGATGTCAGCCTTCTCAATGGAAAGTTAATATGACACTGTTATGTTATCTTATCGTTTTAGCTACAGTGAACTACACCGGGTCAGACTGTCCGTATTCCCTGAAGCTGATTGCATGCCACTTGCTACTGGAGATAACTTCTTTCCTACGTGAGACTTATCAACACATGCCGAGGTCACGGTCCAGTCGACAGAGCGGAGTTGGGCTTGAGACGTCGACGTGCTGGGCCGATAAACAGGCAGCTGGCAGTTCCAGTCGACGCTGGAGTTCCGTTCTCGGCAGTCCTGGCAACTCGGAGCGAAGTAACTCCAGGTCTTCACAGGGCGAGTCACATGGACAAGGTTCGTTTTTTTTCTTGTCATGTTATGTGGTTAATGGCATATAAAACATGCGCAGTAAGAACTGGTTTTTTTCTTGTTTCTTGGTAAATGTTAGGCCTATTTTTACAGCACTTGTTGCACATTGTACCTTGTAAGTAACTACTTACTATTTTCAGTATTCTGTCATTATTATTAAGCCCCCGCCACAAAGCAGTGGCGCTGTCCTTCTGTTTGCTTATGTATGTTAATTATGCTAATTATGCTAATATAATTCGTTCGTTTGTCTGTCGCCAATGTGTACTTGTCGGGCAATGGCCCAGCAGTGCAATGAGTGCTGGCGGCTGTGAGCGGCCGCTGCTCTGCTGGTGTCCCAGGTCTTTCCTCCCTGTGAAAAACTTAACCCCCGCATGCTTTTTGGGACACAGTGCATATTGGGCCATTTGGCATCTCCTTGTGGTCAAAAAACATAAATGCTGAAAATACCCATATAAGGCTCTGTATTGTCGAGGGCTACAGAACTATGATCAGTGCTAGGACAGTGGCATAGGCAGGACTTTTCTGACTTGGGTTTTGTGTGAAGTGGCACGTTACAGTTTTGGACAGTGGTATTTTTCAGAGCGGGTTTTGCGCAGAGTGGGGCAGCGAGGCCTGAAAGGATGAGAGTGTGGTGAGGTTTTCGAAAAATGAGCAGCGACCCCCTCCCCCAACCAGCTAGGGAGTCTGGGAGCGCTGCAAGCTCCCCCAGTGGGGCCCAGAGCGTCTATGGTGTGCTGCTTCCACTTTTGTCATTTGGGTGACTGAATGAGATGTATTTAATCTGTCTGTTTGTCTAATTCACATGTTTTATGTATGACAAGGAATCTGCCAGTGCAGATGCATGGTGTATGTGTGTACGTGCAGGCAGCGCGGCGGATCGGAAGATAAGTTTTGCGGTGTTTGGTGCCAATGAGCGATCTGATTCGCTTCATAGCAGTACGACGTCAATAACTCAGATGGATGCCGCGGCGACAGACGGCAAAGGTCGCTGCACTGAATTCTTCTAGTTTTTACAGCTTTGTACTGTAGGCTGTGACACCGTTTTCTATTGTACATCAAGGACTGCTGAAATTAATGAAATTATTATACTATTATAAATTATTATGCATACACCATGCATCTAGGGTTTTATTAATAAATAGATCTTTGTTTGTTTGTTTGTTTGTGTTTGCTCATGTTCAAACTGTAATTGCTGTGTGTTGGGGTGGCTGAGCTCTAACAGAGAGCACGACTCTCTTCTATCAGCCTCTCCATTCAGCATCTCACCTTAAATTTGTATTCTGATGACTAATATTCTTCATTACTGATGCTAATAAACGAGCATTGTGATTGTGATTGTTGTAATAACCGCTGAGGGAATCCCCACACTTACTACCAGTATTTACACATTACCGCTGGCCACTGCCATTCCTCGTCGCACTTTGGACACTGGAGAATTCGCACTGACCGCCGCTGGACAATTCACACCGGCCCAACTGGGCGAGCCGAGAACAATTCAATAATCCAACACTGGCTTCAAGTGGGACTGACAATCCCACACTGATCCACAGCCCACAATGACGCACAGTGGCACCGATAAATTATGAATTTATCAGTCGCACTGTGCGTCATTGTGAATCTACCCGTGAATTCACACTGGCTCCTAGTCGGGCTCGTAATTTCACACTAGTACAACAAGAAGCTCAGCTATCGCAGAGAGGCCGCGCGATGCCTCGTGTCGTCGAGTACTTTGATTAGTCGCTGAAGGCTGCTCTAAGTAGAAGGATTAATATGGTGACTTTCGCAAATCTAGGCACCGTCCGTCTACCAAGTTTGAAATTCGTAGGCCTTCGCGTTTGGAAGATACGGCGCATTTAGTGTGTCAGCTGTCTATCTACAACAGTTTCCCAGTTATTCGAACCACAATTGCAAAAAATCGTCATGTTTACGTACCCCGGCCTTCATTTTTTGTTCGCCCTGGGGACGCCAATCACGCAAAACGTTGCATGAATGAAAAGACAATTCTGTGCTTGCCAAACCCCTCGCAGCATGTACTCATCTATCTTCAACAGTTTCCGAGTTATTCGAACCGCAAGTGCAAAAAAATCGCCGTTTTCACGTACCGCAGCCCACATTTTTGTTTCCCCTGGAGACGCCCCTGCGATTATCACGCAATATGTTGCACGGATGGAAAGACAATTCAATGCTTGCCAAACCCCTCGTAGCATGTAACTATCTATATTTAATAGTATCCGAGTTATTATTATACGATGCTTAAGTCAATGCGTAAGTACAAAAATCGCTATTTTTACCACATTTTGGTTTCCCCTGGGGACGCCCCTGGGGCAATCACGCTAAATGTTGTATGGATGGAAAGAGAATTCGATGCTTACAAATTGTCTCGCTGCATGTGCCCATTTAACTATAACCGTTTCTGAGATACAGCGAGATATTGGTCGAAAATCGTCAATTTTTTCATACCCCCTTGCATTTGACGCCCCCGTTAGTGGGGTTCCCGTTTGGAATAGCGCCACCCCGTTTGGTATGGGAAAACTAGAATGGCTTGGCTACCACAAAAAATTTCAAAGATATCTTTATTCGTTTTGGCGCAACTCACGAACGTGACAGACGGACGGACAGACAGACAGACAGACGGACACCGCATGCCGGCAATAGCCGCGCTATGCATAGCATCGCACGGCAAAAATTACTTGACGTTGTGAATAAATCATTTAATATGATATAATTTAATTAATATAATTTAATTAACATAATTTAATATCATTTACTATAATATAATTTAATATAATATTTAATAATTTAATATAACTTTTAATGCCCTGTTCTTGTGGTACTTTTGTACCATTACTTTGTGGAATGGAAAAAACAGCAGCCATAACAATTGATTCATTTTGGTCATTTTCCACGTTGACTTCGTAAACTTTGCTACGACATTTATTTGCTTCGACAGTGAGAAGAATGTCATTTTATATATTCGGCATTGTCAATCATTTTTTTCTATTTCTAAGTCAGTTGTAACATCTGAACCATTTAGACTCCAAAGGCAATTATAGTGGTACATCGAATAATACGAAGCCCCGCCCATGCAGTCCCCGCCTCGCTGTATCAAATGTAACAGCCTACCCGTCAATGGCCAGTGTACCAATCACTGTATTGCTATATGATGGTCCGTTGCTGTGCGGTTTTAATGTGGCGATTAAAGGGTTAAGCTTCCATCGTTCGGGCACTTATTACGATGGCGGCTTGTTGATGGACACATAGGTCGTCCAAACAGCAGTCAGAAGCTGCTGAAGGCTCGACGCGGTTCTGGTCACAACATGAGCTTCAAGAGAAGCTTTAAACTCAAGCGACCAGAAGACGGCGGAGGCAGTCAGTTTTCTCGTTACTATATATTGATTTTTTTTATATTGAGGCAGATAAAAAAATGTAACTATTGTAAACGTAATGTTCAGTGCTTACAGCATCTTTGTTAGTAAGCAAGCGTTACGTATAATATAATTGTGAGATTTTACGACAAATATAAATTAACTGTTGGA
>Ga0209339_1000517_pt1 | contig 14193 bp, 7 predicted proteins | sample OlaalgELextract3_FD_187376 | JGI IMG/M metagenome (GOLD analysis project Ga0209339, IMG submission 187376) | Olavius algarvensis symbiont microbial communities from Tuscany, Italy - Type A ELBA extract 3 (SPAdes) (version 2) | ecosystem: Host-associated > Annelida > Digestive system >... | reverse complement strand
GACCTTGAAATCGGGGTTAGAAGTCACTCAAGGTCATTGAAGTTGGTGCCATTCGAAAGCTTGGGTGCGGTTTCCTATTCGCCTTCTACAGTAACTATGGTCGTATCTGTAGCCGTTTGAGATATTTAGTGTCAAAGAGTGGTGTGACCTTGAAAACGGGGTTAGGGTTCGTTCAGGGTCATTGGAAATGGCACCATTTGATAGATCGCATACGAGTTCCTATTCACCTTCCATAGTAACTATGGCGATATTTTGTATCGTTTGCGAGATATTACGACTTATTGGTAGAAAATCGAGAATTTTTTCTACCCCACCCGTATTTAGCACCCCGCAGGGGGTGACCCCGTCTGAATTTTGTGAAAATGTTTGATGCTGGTAAAACTAGAATGATTGGGCTACCGTATGGTGAAAAAACTATGACGATATGTTAAGCAGTTTTCATCTGATACCGGAACGTTACGGACGGACGGACAGACGGACAGACAGACGGACAGATTTGCTATATCAATATCGCGCATCAGCATACTTCGTTGCTGACGCGCGATAAAAACTAACCAGTTTCAACGAAAATTTCAGAAACAGTGTTAATGCTGTTTGATGTAACTGACAATAATTTGTCTGCTGATAAAATATTCATTGCTACCAACAACGCGACGAGGACGTCAATAAAAAGGGTTGCAGCAATGGGATTTAGAGCTGAAGAAAACATTTCATCAAATGATCGAGAGTTGTGTGAAAACATAAGAAGCAAGAGGTTTCCGGACAAAAAATAAAGTCATGGTGGGCTAATAGCACTGATCAGGAAATCTGGGAACAATGGAAGCTTTAACCAACGTCCAAATGGTAGTCGACGACAAAACTCTGAAATTTATGCGGTTTGTGTCGATCACACACTCTCTACACTACTGCGAGGATTGAAGAGTGTGTAGATGTTGCACTAATTTTCCTGACCACTGTATGCAGCCAATCAAGGCTTTATTCTTTCCAGAAAACATCTTAGCCAAGCGTTCTGCTCCATCATTTCTACCTGCTTACAACCATTTCATGAAACATGTGGAGATTCACCACTTTGCAGTTCCCCAGTTATCGTCCTGGAACCAATACTACAATGTGTTTCAAAAAAACGCGCCAATTTGGCAAGCTGTAGTTTCGACAAGCATGGACTAATTTTGACAATTTTCGGTCAACAGCATTAGCACACCTTTGAAAATGATATGCATGCTGAACTTTCCTTATCCCTTCACTTTTACTTACTTTATTTGCTTTTAAGTAGCTGTGATGGAAATGACGCAAAACAACGTCTTTTCTTTGGTATCTGCACAGAAATGGCTCTGAAAAGAGCCGGTTGTGTAGTGTGTTTGCTCTGAAAAAATAGCTGGTTTCAGTTAGATGTTCAATGTGATGTCACTTTGCCTTCATGCTTGCACGGAACCGCTTTCTCCATTGACCAACTGCTTTGTTGATGATTTGTGGTACGCGTGCCCGAGGCGCTGCTTCAAGTCGCTGGTCACAGCGGCTGGTGTGGCGGACAGGTGTTTGTGCGATGTACACACGCTCCTGCATCAGTCCAGAAATTTTGTCGTCAACCGGACTGTTTGCTGGACATAGATCTGGAGAGATAAAGTCTGGTGTTTCCTGCTAACGGAGCTGGACTGTTTCATGAGCACAGAGTGACGTCAGAACGCGTCATTTCCGTCGCAGTTGTTTAAAAGCTAATAAAGTAAGTAAAAGTAAAGGGACAAAGAAAGTTGAACATGCATATTATTTTCAAAGGTGTGCTGATGCTGTTTACCAAAAATTATCAAAATTAGTCCATGTTTGTCGAAAATACAGCTTGCCAAAGTTGGCGTTTTTTGAGACTGTTAACTGTTAATTGTTAACTGTGCACTATATAACACAAGTTATGTAACACAACTATGTAACACAAAGTTAATGAGCAAACTGTTTGTGAAATAGTTACCTACAGACCACATAACAAATGGTAAACGTACCTGGAGGGCCTTGGATCATTGTGAACGTTCCATCAAGAGCTGCTCTTGTTGCCCTTTCTTGATCGGAATTTGGCGGTTCAAAGTTTGGCACGCTAACGTCAGTTTCATCACCTACAGTACCATATGCACAACATTCCACGTGTACAATTAGCAAACAAGAAAGCTGAAGACCACCCGTGGTCATTCGATGTTCCTGCAGCAGCATCTACATAATGGACTTGCCCACTCTGTAGACTATTCCATATCTGCACAGGAATGGACTCCCCTGCTTGCAGACGAGTATGTTAGCACAGGAATGGACTTGCCTGCATGCACAGCGTGCTGTGTTGGTTGGCGTGGCCAGCATGATGGCCTATATGGCCAGCGCAGCTCGCCCTATGGGCGAGCCGATGTCTGCACATGACAGACACCAAGACAATGGGACAGACGAAATAAAAACATGTGAGGGCACAAAAACGAAATAAAAATAATTTACGCATCAATACTGTTGTGGTTACAGAGTAACAATAGTTCTCGAATCACGTGAATTTTTGTATAAATAATTAGTAACAAAATTCACCATGACAAAACAGCACCTATGCATTGCCTATCCTTGACTACATACAACCAAGGTAGAGTGCAAAGAACACCCAAGTATCACTGCAGTGTTTCCATTACACAACGCATTGAATGGCCTTTTACACATTCAATGGCCTATAAATTATGTTTACCATCAAACTCAGCTACTGCATAAGCTGATACAAACGGTCATACCAAATGGCCCAGCATCTGGTAGCATCATGCCTAACGCTAGATTCTGCACCAAACCACAGGCTTCATTCTTCAGACCAATGATGGCATCCTCCACACGGCTGAACAAACAAAAAGCTTCATCATTTTCACGAAGAAAAATAGAACAAACAGGTTCAAGCTATTACACTTTACACTGCGTTTGCTGACAGTTTAGCTATTCAGACAACTGCCAAAACAACCAAATCCATATAGTTACATAAATTTGTTTTAACAACCAAAACGTAGTGATCTTAATAATAGCAGACGTTCACTACAGGTCAAATTAACGAGAAGCCAAATAAGTGCCACTTACATCAACAGCCAAAGAAACAGAGATAATCATGCGGTTAGTATCAGGTCCACTACATTGACGTGAAAACGAAAATACTGTTAACATATCGTAAAACTTACTGCTGTGGTGTGAGCTTCGGCAGCCATTCAATTGTGCAGTCAATGTACAATCCCTTTGACAGCAGTATCGTCGGAAAGTCGCTAGAGTGTTGATGCAGTCTGAAGTGAACATTTATCATCTTCGTGGAGCCCTTCTGTGGCGGCTTGTTTTTCCGCGAAAATTTCGAAACGTATGTTGTAATGCCATGTCCAACCCAACTTGGAGACTTCAGAGTGGAAAGTCGTCTAGACATTGGCTTGCAGCGGTGCGAATAAGCACCTTTCGGTGCAGGCATCTTTACGACTTCGGCATAGGTCTTTCTCCGGTTTGAATCACCACATGTCCTGTCTTGGGGTTCGTCAACTGGAAACTTACCACTAAACATGTCCTGACATTCATCAGTCACAGAACCAGTGTACCGGATACAGAGATAGTCGAACTCATTCGGACCTCTGAAAATCCTCGGTTTTTTCTCTTCGGGGAGCAGCTTATAGTCCTCCTGAAAATAGCGTGCATTCATTGGATAAAAGCTGACCTGACGATGTTTGCAGTACTCCTTTTCCAGCTGAATTCTTCCACGGATTTGCCCATCAGCTTTCCACCATTTGATGCGAGCTCCACAAATGCTGGCACCTCCCTCCTCTACTGCCGAGTTTGCCGCTTCCATAGAAACAACGGGCAGCCATGCCTGTTGATATTTTTCCACACTTTGATAAGACTTTTGAGAGGCAGGCTCTGCGAACTCACTAGAAAAGCATTTCAGTGGTTCTAGGCGATGTTCCACGCATATATCGAGTTTTGGTGTGAGGCAGAAGAGTTGAATAGTCGGCTGTAACATGCCGCTTTTATCATCAGCCGTCAGCTGTACCTGAGTGAGGCTTCCTGTACGCACACCCAGTGACATCCGAACAAAATGCTCCCTAAAGTCTTCGTCTGGATTGTTGAACATTTCGGCGGTAACAGCCATGTCCTTGTGTGAATCTGTCTCGATCATCTGGGGTCGAATGTGCTCGTTATGAACAGTTTTCAATGTATGGTCAACCTCTTGCACATTACAGAACTGTGCCTTTTCAATGATAGACTTCCACACATCAGTCGGTAATATGAAACAGTATTTGTCATTGCCGTTCAGCAACTGAACTTCTCTTGCAGCAGACCGAACTGCGTTCCAATGTTGTAAGTCGTAAATACGCTGCTGCCAGTTAAATGTCACAGAGGTTTGTACCACAGGATTCTGAACCAAGTCCAAACCACTGTACTTCAAGTTCTGAAGCTCTGGCCTTCTGGACGTAACTGACGGAAACCGCAGTGATAAAGAAGACTCAGTAAACGATGAGACATACGGAAACATGACGGCAGCTCTACTCTTCAGTTCAACAGCACGTCTCAGCACCCTAATCTCATGTTCGTATTTGTTTTTGTGTAGTAATCCATCGTTGGCATGTTGACACAAATTTTCCATCTCTTCTCTGGTGTAAGGAGAGTCTGCTTGGCCTTCAATAACCGCAACAACTATTCGTAGGCTCACCAAATCCATATACCGACGCATTGGCGACGTTACACGCATATACATCTTCTCTGAAGTATCATCATTGACAGATCCAGAACATCGATAAACTTTCTGACTTTCATCATCACTCCAATCCAGTTGATGCCAAAACTCTCGGCCATGTTTGTTAGCATCCAGCAGTAGTTCCTTCACTTCTGTAAACCTACCAGCCACAACTTGCTCCATGATCTTCCACCAAACAGGCTTCAGTAGCAAAAATGACTCTTCTGAATCCACCCGTGAAAAAAAATCAGGCACGACCTCGGCAGTCGCGTTACTGCGAATCTGTTCCATGGGCACAAGTGTCTGATTTGTCTGATTCATGTACAATGGCACACAGTCTGAGAATTTATCCACAACAAACGACGCAGCAGTTTCATTTACTTTCCTCATTAACTCAGCGATCATGTGTTTTGCAGTATGACATCTTGAGCCTCGCTGCTTGCTCCAAGCTCTTGCAACATTAAACAACTGGCTCAGTTCTTCATTGAATCCGCTCTCAGATTTTTTGTTCAAAACATTGTTGACTTCCTGATAACTGAATTTCCTACATGATTTCACCAACGATCGTGAGACCCTGGAATTGACAATTTTGCCAGTACTGAGCTTTACTTTGTACCAGAAAGACACAGCTGGTCGCGGACAATCTGGCAGTAGACTACACAGGTCTGTACTGAGCCTATGTGGAAGCATTGGAATCAGCGGATCATCGGCATCATCACGATAAAACGTCTCCAGCCTTTCAAACGCCTCATTGTCAATGCAAGAATCTTTCTGAACAAAGTACGTAACATCTACAATATGAATGCCCACTAGACACGTTTCGTCATGGAGCATCACAAGACTAATGGCGTCATCTAGATCTTCTGCCTTCTCACCATCGATGGTAAAAATTCGTATGTCTGTGAAATCTGTGAAGTTTCTGCAAAAATCAGCGACAGAATGGTGACGCACAGCTACGTCCACTTCAGCTAATGCTTTTGCAGGAAAATGCAGGCGTAGCTGGCAGTTTATTGCCAAAATTCTAACTGCACTGTCAAAGTCATATCCCAGTGGAATTTCGTCGATAACAACACCCAAAGGATATTTTGAGTCTCGCTTCCACTTCAGAAACCGAACCCTAAGCAGCATGTTATTAGGCTGATCTGGGTTTATCTTTGCAAAACGGCAAAACTCTGGTCGAGGTCCGCGAAACGAATAGATGGAAATCGAACTCTGTCTCTTGACCTTGTCAATATTTTTCTTGTCTGTCAACGTTCGGAAGCATGGCAACGAGTCATCCAGTGGTCTTACGATACCATATGTACAAGTATTTCTATCAGCTACACAAACAACAGTCAGGTTTTTCCGACTAATGCACTCCCGCAGAACGCCAGATACTTTGCCAGTAGCTCCAGAACTGTCGCATGTTAGAAGCTCCACAACAATCTCATCTTCAGAAAGAGCACGTTCGCAGTTTTCTCTGCTTTTGATCACTACATGCTGAATGCCCTTCTTCGCCATATCCTGACGAACAGGCTTATCTACAAAGTCTGCATGAATGTTGTCGTGTGAAACTATGTTCAATTTACAGTGAACATATTTGTCTGGTTGTTCTCTAATCCAACGGAGAAGAACCTCACGGTCGGAACACACTTCATCAGCCTCACTTTCCTTCACACATCTAGCACCATCGTTGCTACTGTGCTCAGCAACAGTCAAAACTCCGTATCCCTCATCAACTTCTATAGTAAAAGGCACCGGACCTGCTGTCAAGGACGACGGTATCCCAGCAACTTGTTTTGCCAATTCTTCAAGAATTTCATCCGGTGAAATATCATCCAATTCCCTCTGATGTGTGTTAATGTTAATCTCCTGAAGCTGTAAATAAATCCAGTCCATGGTCACAGTGGGTGGATACAGTCCACCTTGTTGGCTGCAAACTTTGATGTAATCGAGCCAGAACTTTCGACAACTGCCAATTGTACACATGGCTACCGGATCGCCAACCACTGCTACACAATCAGCAGCTCGGCTAATTGCTGTGTTCATCAGTTTCGGATCTGACAAAAAGCCGAGGTTTGTATCATTGTCGACAACACCTTTCATTGTTCGTACAGTTGATATCAGCAACGCTCTGAACTCTTTTCCTGTAAATTACAGCCAAACATCAAATGCTGTTGTAAAATTTATTACTCTACACAATTTGCATATTTTACTCATTGCACTGCCTTCATGATCATGGGACTGCACCTGACTTATCACACTCATCAGTTTATTTTTAGTTTTTTCTTTTATATTTTTTGTTCGTCCCATGTAGTAGACTAAGTTGGCTATCTGTCAGCTTTTTACTGCATGTTAAATACACGGTATCGTATTTCATCATTTTCACTTATATTGTAGCGACTAGTTACAATGTCAGTGGCATAACAACGAATTTTTTCGACCTGTGAAAACAATATATTTGCAACGTCATTATTTATAATAGAAATAAAAAAATGGTTTATACGATCGAATCACATACACATTTTTTACACTGTATTACTGTATTCAGATATTCTCACACTTCACAACCTTTCTTTGATATTGCCGTCTCTGTCTACCTCACTGTTATCATCACCATCATTACACTGAGTAACATTATTGTAACATTATATATATAAATGCATTGGTAATGATGACTGGTGCAACAACCAGGGCATCTGGTGGCACCCATTATTTTCACAGTTAGGTTTGGTCACACCAATTTTCAATTTTATAACATGAGATATATATATATATATACTGCACACTAGACAGCTTTTCATACCTTGACAATTGTGGACACTCTCAACTGTAACCGCTGCCAGCTTCTTTTTTCTCAATTCACTTCTTATCCTGCTAATCTGCAGAACATGCACAGAAAATAAACTGAGAAATATATTTGTGGAACAACTGTATCATTTGCTCACAGCACTGACATGCAGCGAATAGTAATTGATCACTTAGGCTGGCTTGAACGTAAAGCAGTCTAAGTACTGAAACACATTATCTTTCAAAAGTATAACATTAGTTCTTAGGGTTGCCGTGATGCACAACGATGCAAGCATGCAAATCTTGTAACACATAATAATAATAATTAGTATTATAATAAAAGCTTATAAAAAGACTACGGTAAATATATTATTTAAACATTGTAAGTATACTATTTAAACAAACCTGTGATGAATAGTACGACACAACACAAATGTCTTGTTGCTGTATATTGGCAGAAAACTTCACAACCACTTGCACAATTTCTTCAACTTCTGACATATTGAAATAAGAACAGCCTTCAATCTCCTCTTCTGATCCTTCTGTGCAATAGAAACCGAGTGCCTTGTGATTCTTGTGCTTGTCTGAACCTACCGGCTTCTGACCACGTGAAGCGACCAGACACTCTTTCTGGCGATAGAAAGTGGTCGAAAGGAAGTTCACAATCTCTTCGCATGACCTGTAATTCTTATACAACAAGACTGTATTACAACCGAGCAAGTTCAACTTCTTGTAATGCAGAAATAGTCTTTCCAACAAGGGCACATGAAATTTCTGCTGTTTGGCCTTCTGGCAGTAAACTGCAGGACTTATCTGCTTATGGTCTCCAGAGAGAACGACACACATGGGTGGCACTACCAATGCCAGCGGCGTAATTGCTTCACACTCAAGTGCCTGGCCAGCTTCGTCGAGCAATATGTGAGTGAACTTCCCTTGCAGACCGAGCCGAACAAGATGCGCCGACATTGAAAGTGTAGTTACAACAATCTGGAAACCAAGAACTTCGTCGGAACTTGGAAGAACAAAGCGGCTCCTGTCACTGGACATTCGGCAGTAGAGTTTCACCTCATCAGACACGGTGCCTGTGAGTCTCTCTTCATAATATATTCGCAGTACTGACAATTTTGCATCGGCCTGAATGACACTTTCATTGTGTGGATGAAAGTGCTTCGTAATATACAGATCTGCCGCACTACAATAAGAAAAAAACATACATGAAACCAATCTATTCGTGTCAATGAATGGCTGACAACGTTATTTTACTGTAATGATAGTGCAAACCTTACTATATTAATGCTGTTGTTACCTCTATTGAGGAGGTTATGTGACTTGTGCTGTTTATCTGTCATTCTTTGAGCAGGATTACTAAAAAGTATCAAGCCATTTTCACTGAAAATTGGTGTTATAATTGGGCCTACCAATCGAAAGAACTCATTAACTTTTGGTGGTGATCCGGTCCTGGATACGGATTCCGGATGACTTTTCCATTCCCCTCACCACTGTGAAATATGGGATTTTAGGAGGTTTATTAGCATTTCTCATATAGTTACCAGCCAATTTTTCCGATACTTGGTGAAATGTCTGACACTAACAAGAGAATGAATCTACTGCATTTTAGGAGCGATCCGGCAGACATTGAGATCCGGATATTAATTAATCTGGAAATCCACATTTGAATCCCGGATCACTTTTGGTTGATGTTTTGGCCTTGGTGAAGGTTTGCGCTCTCTAGTCTAGTTGTTGCTACTGCTGTTATTATCATCGTCATCGTCATTGTCATCATCATCATCACTATCGGCTTATTACGTACTTTACAGAAAAGTTTGTCATTAAATAAAGCTTAAATTAAGATGTGTGTTGCATAACATACACATCACTGTCAAAAACCACAGTGCATTGATATGAAGTGCACACAACACACATCTGAACTTATAACAAATGACAAACTTGATTTATGTAATAACAAAACAGCTCATATTTGACTTTACAACTTGTGATACCTATATACTATGGACTAAGCTGGCTACATGGCAGCTTTTACTGCACGTTAAATAGTCAATATCGTATCATATCGTATCGCATTGTATCGTATCGTATAGTGCGATGAGGCTTTGTTACAAATAATACATGCAAGTGATTCGACACCACAAATATGCAATGCTCACCTGTTGGAGTGTGTACAAATCAGAACTCGTGTATCTTTCGGTGCATGAAGGACAGCAGCTTTTGCCGCTTCAGCAAGTGTGAGAGTTTTTCCGGTGCCAAACGGACCATAGACAATGAATGGAACTGCACCCAATGGTCGCTTTTCCAATACATGATCAATGACTTTCTTCTGACGATCATTCAATTCAATTCCACAGCTGTCAAAGTTTAAACAAATAACAGAAAAATTCGCAGTTAACAACAATCATAAACATTTTGCATGCATACATCATGAATTAATAATTACTAATTACTAAAACATTTTAACTGACATTTTCCAGGTCTGACTGTGTGAGCCAGTGTTCACTGAAAAGTCTCTTAAGTAAATCTTTCTTTGGAGACACGCCGAATCCACATAATGCAACCAGAAGTGTCAAGGCAGTGAAAACAAAATTATTATAAATAATAAACAAGAGCATTCAGAGAGTGCAAACTCCGCCAAGGCCGAAATGTCAACCGAAAGTGATCCGGGATTCGGATCTATATTTCCGGATTAATCCCGATTGGATCCGGATGGCTACCAGATTGCTCCCGAAATGTTTTGCATTCATTCTCCAGTAGGCGTCAGTCATTTCACCAAATTTCATAAAAACCGGTGGATGACTATGAGAAAAGGTAAGAAATCTGAAATCCCCTATTCTGCAATGGTAAAAAAAAATTGAAAATTGATCCAGAAGCCACATTCGCATCCGAATCAACACCAAAAATTAACTACTTCTAGAGGGCCACCCCTTGCCTTTGCCTACCATGTTTGATCGATGTCCATTACCACGATTGTGAGTTATCCTGGTCACGGACAAAATGAATGACAGAATGAACGAAAACATAACTCCGCCAGTCTTGGCGAAGTAACAATCACTCAAATAACAGCAGAAGACAAATCACGTACTTCAAATATTTTCCGCCAGGCTGCCCAGAAGCAGGTCTGGTGGGAAACAGGAGATGAAGATTGTGATTGTTTGAAGTTCTGATGGCATCCACTGCTTCATGCATTTGCACAAAGTTTGACCTGTTTAACTGAAACTGTATTTCGACGTCTGCCGTCTTTCCGTCGCTCAGACCAAGTTCTTCAACACTGGTCTCATGAAGTGATATGTAGACGACATCTTTCTGCTTAACTCCCGACAGAATCTCAGCTTCATACACTCTTGGTCTGTCAGTGTCAGCAGCAGTGAGAACCTCACTGCGGGTGAATAAAACACTAGAGCACGACGATAAGATCAAATGTCCACCATCCGTGTCGTCATTCAGAAATTCTTGTAAAGTAACTTCACCAAACAGGGTTCCACCTTGAGCAATTTTCATGCCAAACGACGGATCACTCAGCGTCCTACGAACTGCCAGCGGACACCGAACATTAAACCTGCAAATTTACATGATACTCATGTACTACACAAATATACGCAGTTTTAATCTGAGTTCTTAATGTACAAGAACTTAGCTATCGCAAACAGATCGCGTGTCAGCTGCGCACACATTACGTTGAGGGCACCTGTAGGCCTAAATATTACACTGTGACCTTAAAATCTAGGTTAAGGGTCACTCAAGATCACTGAAAATGGAACCATTGGATAGATCATACACGACTTACTATTAGTCGAGTTATTTAACGCTGAATATTATTGTGACCTTGAAATGTGGGTTAGAGGTTACTCAAGTCATTGAAAACGGTATCATTTGAAAGGCTGGGTACGGCTTCCTATTCGCCTTCCATAGTAACTATGGTCGTATCTTTAGCTATTTCGGAGATATTCAGCATCAAAGAATGGCCTGACCTTGAAATCTGGGTTTGGGGTCGTTCAAGGTCATTAAAAATGGCGCGGTTCAACAGACCATATGACTTTCTATTACTCCGCTATTGTAACTATAGCTCTATCTTGTACCGTTTGCGAGTTATTTGATGTCGAATAACATCGTGACATTAAAATCTGGCTTAGAGGTCACTGAAGGTCACTAAAACTGGTGCCATTCAAAATTTTGGGTGCGGTTTCCTATTCGTCTTCTATAGTAACTATGGCCGTATCTGTTGCCGTTTGTGAGATATTTAGCATCAAAGAATGGTGTGACCTTGAAAACAGGGTTAGGGTTCGTTCAAGATCATTGGAAATGGCACCATTTGATAGATCACATACGAGTTCCTATTCGTCTTCCATAGTAACTATGGTGCTATCTTGTATTGTCGGCGAGATATAGCGACTTATTGGTAGAAATCGCGAAATTTTTATACCCCACCTGTACTTATCGCCCCCGCATGGGGTGACCCTGTCAGAATTTCGTGAATATGTTTAATGCTGATAAAACTGGAATGATCGGGTGCCGTACAGTGAAAAAACTATGCCAATATGTTAAGCCGTTTTCATGTCACGGACAGACGGACAGACAGACATATTTGCTATATCAATATTGCGCGTCAGTTTGCTGATGAGCGATAATAAAATTGACTGACGAAAATCACACTTGCAATAATGTAATCACTGTACCGAGACACAAGTTCCATGCGAGTGAGCTCTTCGAGGTACAGCATTCTGTGCATCTGCTGAACGTAGTTGCCTTCAGTCAGAGGAACATTCTCCTCGCAGTTGAGGACTGCTAGCTCATCTGTATCTGGAATCTCGTACTTGGCCACTCCGTCGCTGGACGGACTGCAGTAAACAGTGACCGCGTTTCTATCAGTCCATCGCCTCAGCTGCATCTGCATCTGCATTCGTTCGGCCTCGATCTTTTTGTACTGTTCAAGATTTCCGACATCAACGACCAGCTTCTTCTGCAGTAGAAGGCCTTGGCCAAAGTCGAATATGACCAGCTGTCGAAAAGAACCGAACATATGAGCTTGAAACGTCATGGCAACGTCATGGTTTGATCCTGACAGAAAAAAAACGTAAAATTATCTTTCAGCCATGAGCGTCTGCAAGAAGTAGCAAGGGGGCACTTGCCAATCTCGAAAATGTAGTGACTAGATTCCCTTCAATTACAACATTTTGGTATATACAAAATAACCAAAATCAGACACGTTTTATGAACACAAGTTACATCTAAATGCGTTTGTGGCCAGAGCTCCGCCCTGGATTCTGATGATCCGATGGAGGGGAGCTTAGAGCGCTCCCCCAGTCTTCCTAGCTGGATTTAACCGGGCCACTTAGGACAGTGGATGGGAGGGCAGATGAAGGGCAAAAGCAAGGGATGAGGAGGGAAAAAGGAGGGGAAGGAAGGGTAGGAAGGGAGAGGAATGGAAGGGTTGGACTCTGTCCCCAATGCAAAAATTCCTGTGGGCGCCAATGGATTCAGCACAAAAACTGTAAAATACTGCTACATTTTGGCTAATTCGGATCATTACATAATCATCTCTATTACAATACACATGTATTATACTAGATGCTGAAGGTAATAATTGGTTTAACAATATTATTAATCTGACAACGTAGCCCAGCCAACCAGTGGCTATGTACTACTGCCTAAAAACAGTACAAGAAAATGCAATAAACTGTGATAAAAATGACAAAAATGAAGTAATTAAATGGTACAAATATAAGAAAAACAGTTTTTGCCAACTGATATAGTTTTTTTATCTCTTGGGTCGTTCAAATGCCAAATGCTCAACTTGTTTTTACCATGTTTTATATCATTTTTAGGACTGGGTTGTTACTATTATATCACTCAACTGTGTTGCCCGACTATCCTGCACATTCAAATGTACAGTGATGTAGTCCTCAAGGCCAGGCTTTGGCCTTGAGGCGCCTTGAGGCCAATTTTTATGGCGTTGGCCTTGGCCTCGCGACATATGGCCTTGTCCTTAGCCTTGGCCTAAAAGGTCCAATACGTATTTGAATGCTGTCCCTTGGCATTGACACAGCCCAATAATCATTTTGCCACTCGTTTATTGCCTGTCGATGATACGTTGTTTGAAGTCAGCCCAGAAATCCGCTGTTCAGTCAAGTCGCTATTGTTGTTATGGAAAACGCACAGCTGGTTCCAAGCCAATTTAAAAACTTTTTATGTAGTCAATGGATTATTGAATAGGGTATCTCTGTACCGAAATAATTAGTAACATTGTGAATTGGTGAAGTTATGTGATATTAATTGTAGCGGTCCAGTTTTTTGAGACACACTGTAGTTTGTGTTCGTTGAAAGAACACAAAAAAGATAAATAATACTGACATAGAATCCTGTCTAGCGGAGCTCCAAAAATCAAAATCCAGCTCCAATTTTTAATCACAGTAACGTTTATGAAATCCGCACCTTCACTGAAGTTGGACTCGTCAAGCAGTTGACAGTTCTCGTGTGGGAGGTCTCGGCGGTCGGCAAGTGTCAGACCAAAGTGAACACTCGACGGACAGAACTGCAGTGCTACACGGTGCAGCTTCAACGCACCTTGAGTCTGAACAAACACACCTTATGCACATCAGAATTTTAATCCGCAGACACTTTTGTCAGTTTAACAAGTGTATCGGAGACGATACGAAAGCCGCCGCTCGTCAAAGCCTAAACTGCATTAAAAACAAAAAAAAAAAAATATG
>Ga0209339_1000516_pt1 | contig 14202 bp, 7 predicted proteins | sample OlaalgELextract3_FD_187376 | JGI IMG/M metagenome (GOLD analysis project Ga0209339, IMG submission 187376) | Olavius algarvensis symbiont microbial communities from Tuscany, Italy - Type A ELBA extract 3 (SPAdes) (version 2) | ecosystem: Host-associated > Annelida > Digestive system >... | reverse complement strand
GAAACACACCAGAGAAGTCGATGAGCTGAACATGAAATTACAGGATGTAGAAAATTCACTAGAAGACCAGTTGTCGTGTTTAAAAGACCGAGAAAATGAGGTTGCGTTGCTGAATGAACAAATGCAACAGTTGCATGAAGTTGAGATGAAGCTGAATGTCCAGATAGAAGAACAGTCGTTACAAGCTCAGAGTCAGGAAAAACTACGTAATGATGAAATTGAACATTTACGAGAGAGTTTGAGGGCATTGTCCGAGTCTGAGACATCAGCACGTACAGAATTCGAACAGCAGTTATGTGAGGCTGTTAGGGATAAAGAAAAATATTTTACTGAAGTTGAGCAGCTGAACACTGTCGTAAGGCAGTTCAGTGAAATGGAGACAGACCTTCGCAAGCAACTGAGTGAACGTGACTTTCAGTTACAGCAGCTACAGACGGCACTGAGCCAGTCATCTGAATTGGAGTTGGTGTTGCGGGAAGAATTGAAAGAACATACTAGCGAATTAAACCAACTTCGGATGAATATAACTGAGGTGTCCAAAGCTGAAAGTGCTGCACGCCAAGAATTAGCTGGTCAATCAGTTGAAGTTCAGAACAGTTTGCAAGAAATTAAGCAGCTGTCAGAGAAATTGAGCCAGTTGTCTGAGGTGGAAAAAACTCTGCACAGCGAACTGGAAGACCAGAAATGTTGGGTGGAAGAAGAACGTGTGAAACACACCAGAGAAGTCGATGAGCTGAACATGAAATTACAGGATGTAGAAAATTCACTAGAAGACCAGTTGTCGTGTTTAAAAGACCGAGAAAACGAGAATGCGTTGCTGAATGAACAGCTACGACAGTTGCATGAAGTTGAGATGAAGCTGAATGTCCAGATAGCAGAACAGTCGTTACAAGCTCAGAGTCAGGAAAAACTACGTAATGATGAAATTGAACATTTACGAGAGAGTTTGAAGGCATTGTCCGAGTCTGAGACATCAGCACGTACAGAATTCGAACAGCAGTTATGTGAGGCTGTTAGGGATAAAGAAAAATATTTTACTGAAGTTGAGCAGCTGAACACTGCTGTAAGGCAGTTCAGTGAAATGGAGACAGACCTTCGCAAGCAACTGAGTGAACGTGACTTCCAGTTACAGCAGCTACAGACAGCACTGATCCAGTCATCTGAATTTGAGTTGGTGTTGCAGGAAGAATTGAAAGAACGTACTGGCAAATTAAACCAACTTCAGATGAATATAACTGAGCTGTCCAAAGCTGAAAGTGCTGCACGCCAAGAATTAGCTGGTCGATCAGTTGAAGTTCAGAGCAGTTTGCAAGAAATTAAGCAGCTGTCAGAGAAACTGAGACTGTTGACCGAGGTGGAAAAATCACTGCGCCGTGAACTGGAAGACCAGAAACATTTAGTGGAACAAGAACGTGTGAAGCACACCAGAGAAGTCGATGAGTTGAATACAACTGTGACGCTGCTGGCGGAAACGGAGAAATTCTTACGTGAACAGCTGAACGTGCAGTCAGTAACAGCACGGGATGAAGTTGCAAAACGAGATAAAGAACAGGATCATCTGATGAAACGATTACAACAGTCCCGTGAAACTGAAAGATCTCTGCATAATGAGCTGGCGGCACAGATTTCTGCTGCACTGGAGGAACGCAGTAAACACAACAATGACATGTATCATCTGAATGCAACGATAGAGAAACTGCGTGTGGAACTTTGTGAAAGAAATGGTGAAATTAAGCAGCTGAAGCAGACTTTAGAACAGTTGTCTATGGCTAAGGCTAATTTATTGACTGATATGGAAATACAGCAGAAGCATGTACGCAGTGAAACTGCAAAACATTATAACGAAATAGCACAACTTGAACATGCACTGAAGTGTTCGTCAGAAGCAGAAAATACGTTGAGAAAGAACTTTGAAGCTCACAAGCTGTTAGCACAAGATGAACAACAGAAGAAAGATAACATCATTGATAACCTGAACAAGTCGTTAGCTGAGTCAGCTGAATGTGAGGATACACTGCGTACACAGTTGGCAGTGTTGGAAACTGAGAAAATGGGATGTGATGCTGAAATGAAGCAACTGCAACTGTCGTTAAGCAACCACATGGAGACAGTGAATGAGTTGCAAACAAAGATGAAGTGCGTGACAGATGAAAAGGTGAGTTATGAATCTGAATTGAATCTGCTGAGAAATGAGGTTACAGTCGTGAAACAGCAGCTGGACACCAAGTGCAGGTAAATTAGTTACGCTGTGCACCAATTAGCTATTATGACTGCATTTCTCTAATCTGTAGTGGTTACTATTGGTCATGTACTGTCATGAAACTCGTGGTGCTCCTGCTGTATTTCCACAACACGTGTCATTATTTACCTCGTAAAGTGAAATAATTTGCAGTTTGTGCGAAAGTAAACAGATGAACAAAGTAAGCTAAACAAGAATATCGTCACTGCGATAAAAAGCTGGTCTGCCTGCCACGCCACTGCAAACCAATTGTTTGCTAAAAAAATAATGCTGATGCCGTTGGTGAATTGATACTTCTCAGTCAGGGGTGATAAGATGATCTTGCTTTCCCGAGAAAAAGTCAAGTTTCCCCGCCCCGTGGGGCATCTAGGGGAGGCTCTGAATGCGGCAGCAGTGGTGCCAATTTCCTAATGGTGTTCCATAGATATTATCACAATGCATATTACAGGCAAACAATGCAAATCTAGCCGTTGTAACATGTATGAGAACTTTCTGAGAAAAACAAGTCATTATTTACTTGGAACATTTCCATATTTTGCTTGACTATTATAACTGTGTAAACAATCTTCACGGCTGTGAGCTAATGAAATGTTCTAATTTTGCATGACTGCTCTATGGTACTGTAATATTTCAGTGTTAAAATTATACTGTATTTTAATATTAGGACATAGTACTTTATTCTGTAGTATGGGAAGACTGTATTAATGGCAACAAAAGATTGTATCATGTCCGGGATTCCTGGTTTTAAACCTGTACTGCTCAAGATTGCACAATACACATTTATTGGGTTGTGCATTTGCCAGTGAAAGGTTAGAAAGGTAAAACAGCATGCATCAAATTTATTGAATGATATGATCATTGATTAGACAGCTATATATTTTTTATATATTCGTTTATGTGTTGTTTTTTTAGCGAAGATGTGGAAATCATCCAAGAATTACATCGGTGAGTGTACAGTGCAGCTGATAATAGACATTGTGATAACTATTGATAAGTCTATTGTGATATTTTTTTCACTTTATTACCTATTGGTGTGTAAGCAGGAATAATTGGAATTTATGGACGAATTTATTTACATGAGACTTTTTAGTGGTAGGCCTTTGGGAGTGATCTGTTTCTAGAAATTTGCTGTATTTCCATCCCTCGATTTAAAAAAATACAGTATACATAATATACAAAGTCAATTACAACAGTCGGGCGTCGTACATGAGCAATTATTTCCACACTGTGTTCCAAATAAGGAAAGGCTTTGGCAAATGTGGACTGATTTTCAAAATTCTCTCACCAATGATCCATAACGAAATTCTCTATGTATACACCACAGAGACTTTTACCTTACCTGAGGTATGTTGCTTGTTGTCCGTGTCATTTCTGGCATGCAACTCTAAGATTGTTTAACGCCATACGTCGACATCATCCTTTGCAGAGGGCAGTTCTGAGCCAAATCTGCTGTTTCCGGGAGCGTAAGGTGGTGTTGTTTCAGATCCTGTTGGGCGGTGCTGAGCCACGTGATGCGGGATTGCGGGGACGACCTGGTTGTCTTCTCCAGTCTGCTTGTGAAAGTCAAAAATCCAAAAACATTACTAATCTTGACAGCATCCTCAACAAACTGTTGACATATTCCTGAGGACACTTTGAACACTTGATTTAACATTTAAATTGTCATTGTTTTTACATAGTGTTTACTTGTGTGTTTCAGATGGAAAGCACTTTATGAAAATTTGTCAGAAAGAATAGCACCATTTCAGGTATAACTAATATGTCGTTTTAGTTGTTGATAATTGTCCATTGTTAAATCTTAAACAAGTTTCTTTACTTTTTTATTGTCATCATTATTATTATTTTCATGACATTTGTAGAGTAATAAAATTACCAATTGCAAATTATTGCAAATTTCAATAGTTGTGCATGCTTGTGAGAAATTTAGGCGTCTGCAGCTACAGTCCACATAGTTGCTCTGTGCACGTTATTATACCAATTTTGTTGACAGGAGGAACTGCAGGCGTACGAGAGAGAGAAGCAGCTTCTGCTAGGACAGAGCAAGAATGCTGAACAGGAAATAGAGAAGCTTAGTTGTGAGTATGCTAAGCTTCTAGGCCATCAGAATCACAAACAAAAGATTCGTCATATCCTGAAGCTGAAGGAAGAAAATCTGGGCCTGAAGCAGGTGCATATTAATTATGATTATTGTGTTGCCATGGCGACTGCTGCCGAAGTTTTGTTTTACGTCGTTTGTGTCACTTTTGTAATGATGTTCGTTGCGGATATTTCTGAAACTTAGCAGCAACATTGTGGGAAAACGGGTTGTAGTGAAACTTTAAGAATAGATGGGCAGCAGCTGTGATATCTTGCTGTCTGTTTGCTTTTTCTAACTTATCACTGCAGTCTGGGAAAAGAGCTGTCATCCCGAAACCAAGAGTAGATGAGCAATGGCTCTGGTATCTTCCGAGCACCTCTGTGTCTTCGGTCTTTATGATGCGATAATATAGATTAAAAAATTTTGCTTATGTCTTTCTCTTTACTTTTTAGTTAGCTGAGCTTGGTGAGATTGGCCCTCGACCTGGTTGATTAGCCATCGTCCTTCAGTGCTGTGACACTCTGTTGGTTGGGTCATCTAACCTGTCTGCGAAATGACCTATAATGTGTTGAGCGTGACATTCATTGAACCCTACTATAGCTATACCTCTCGTATCCTGCCATTAATTTATTTACCAGGTGGCATCACGCTGCAGTGGGGCTGAGGATCATGTTTGCTGTGTGTGGCATCACTTGTTAATATTTTAGTTTTAAACAGAACCAGATGTAAGTGTTTTAGTTGTTTGCAGCTGTGTGCATTTATGGTAGTCTGGACTCCTTCAAGTGCAGAGTCACTGCCTGTTTGGTATTATTGGAGATCCATGGTAGTGGTAACTGATATCTCTTTTCTGCTGGCCGACTGGACTGGGCTGTGATCTTACTTGGTGTAGCTGTCTTTTTTTCCGAGCACCTCTGTATCTTTGGTCGTCATGGTGCTATATATATATTCAAATTTTTTTACATTCATTACTTTATCTTTTCATGAGCTGAGTCTGGTGTGATTGGCCCTTGACCTGGTTGACTAACCATTGTCCTGTGCTGACCTGTAAAATCGTCCCCAAAATGACTTATAACAGGGTGAGCACTTGTGTGGAAAACCTGGAAATGTCAGGGAATTTGACACCTGTCAGAGAAATGTCAGGGATTTTACGAAAAGTCAGTGAAGTGTCAGGGAAAAAGTCTTGTCAGGGAAAAGTTGCCTAAAACTGTTTATTGTAAGGTGCATATTTGTGTCCATAGAGGTATTTAGTACTAGTATGGGCATGGTGTGATATGTAGTATGGGTAATATGAGTAACACTTAAAATGCGGAGTGCCGCAAACCGTCAGGGAATTTCACATTGTGTGGAGAGTGGTCACCCTGCTATAAATAATGTGTTAAGTAGAATGTCAAACCCTGTTATACCTACCTATACCATACTGGTTGAAGTATGGAAATTGACTGTTATTAAGTTTGTAATTCGATTGTTTGTAATAATTTGAGGTGGATAAATATAGTGCTGTTTTTCATGTGTCTGATCTTGGTCTTGGAGTATTCATCTGTAAAGCTTTGTGATATTTATCTACAGTAACAAAGCTGGTAAATGATTTGCTGATTGATATACACTCTTAAGTGATAAGTATCCATATTCTATTGCAAGATATGAACTGACAGTATACTTATCTAAATAATTGTGGATCAAAGTGCATTGCTGTGTATTATTAAGCCGCCGCTCGCGACAGCGAGAGCGGCTTCATGCAACATGTCCATCTGTTTGTCGCCAAATTGCAAAAACACGATTTTCTTAAAAACTAAGCAATTTATAGCCATGGTCTATCGACGACCTATAGGAAGTCGTACACAGGCTTTTCAAAGAACCCACTATTGGACCCCGAAAATCCAAGATGGCGGAGATCCGCCATCTTGGATCTTGATGCCAAAATGCAAAAGGGCAATTTTCTTAAAAACTGAGCAGTTTAGAGCTATGGTCTCTATTCACGACCTATAGGAAGTCGTACAAGGGCTTTTCAAAGAACCCATTATTGGACCCCTAAAATCCAAGATGGCGATAATCCGCCATCTTGGATCTTAATGCAGAAACGCGATTTTCTCAAAAACTAAGCAATTTAGAGCTATGGTGTTTATTGACGACCTACAGGAAGTCGTGCATGGGCTTACCAAAGAACCCATTATTGGACCTCTAAAATCCAAGATGGCTGATATCCGCCATCTTGAAAATCGACATGACATCATTTTTTTGCTGCTGAGGGCGGTCCGATTTGGATAAAATTTCGCAGACTGGTGCAGAATGACATGTGGACTGCGGTGATATGGTCAAAATCGAAACCAGATGTAGAATTCTAATACAGCGGACGTTTGGGTGAATTCCATTGCATGTCATCCCAGAGCCACCTACCACATTGCAGGGTGCTGCCAACGGGCAAATTCAATGGCATGTCATCCCAGAGCCATGTATCACATTGCAGGGTGCTGCCACTTGGTGAATTTACTGTCATTAATCCAGAGCCACATGCCACATTGCAGGATGCAGTCACCTGGCGAAATCAGTGTCATAATCGTGCCACATTGCAGGGTGTAATAATTCCATCCGCTATGTTGAAAATCGTTTTTCGCCATATTTTATTTTATTTTTTGTTTTTTAATGCAGTTTGGGCTTTGACGAGTGGCGGCTTTCGTATCATCTCTGATACACTTGTTTCTTACCATTTATTATCTGTTGGTTGATCTTGATGGTGACTTCAACAGGAAGTCAAGACACTTCGAGAGCAGCAGCTGAAGGATAAAAGTCGGATTACGAAGCTCAAAGACAAAGTTGATGCCATCGAAGGCAAGAAACGTTTTGATCCAGCGAAAGCGTTTCAGCCTCATACAAAAGAAAACGATCTTCCTCAGCAACATCTGCGGCTTCGTGATGGTAACATATTGTGAACTACGTGGCTTTGTAGTAAAAGTTTGTAAATTTTGCTGTACTGGGTCCGGTTATGTAAAGAACATTAGCACCTTTTTGGTCGTCATCTGTTTCAGTATTTTTGTATGATCTGTGTATAAGAAAATATTGCATATGCAAGAAAATATTGCATATGCTTACATCCTTGGTCTGAGTTGGTACCTGGCAAATCATTAATATAAATTAAAAAGTAAGTACCTCTTTGTTGCAGAGAGGCCATGTGATGCTTTGTGTCTGTCAGTAGCTTCAATAGTTCAATACGTCTAGTGCAAGTTCCACTTCATATTTAACGGCTGCTTACAATTAAATTCTGTTTTGTTCTCTTTTCGCAGCGCTCATCGATTGGTAGCCAGCTATTTGTTGAGAATCGCGTTTTGTGCCTACTCTACCTGAATTCAACGCCCCTGTTAGGGGGTGCCCATCGCAATATTGAATGGTTTGGCTACCCGATGGTGAACATTTTTTAAGATACAATTACTTGTTTTGACAAATTCACAAACGTGACAGACAGACGATCAGATGCATAGACACCACATGACGGCATAGGTCGCACTTGTATAGCATTGCACGGCAATAAAATATAAGACCTAAAATGCTCCATTCTGGGATTCCACTGAGTACTTCAAACCAACTTGAGTAGGTAGGAGTTGTTTACATCGACTTGTTCTTTTAACCGTTTCATTGATTTATCATTTAATAGGTGCAATGTGCCGCAGTGAACCTATCAAACATATGCTCAGTTCAGCACACTGGACCTATCCATTAAAATACGTTCAGTTTGTGGATCTGCACTCGCCATGATTTACGTGAAACAACCTAAAACTAACCATAACCCTACCCAGTGGCCCTAGCCCTAATGCTAAGTTTGACGTAACTAAATAAGCATCAACGAATAATACCATATCATTAAAATGAAGAAATTTGCACTAAATGAAGACAAGTGGTGATGAAGATCAATCTGTTCATTTTCATTCTCGCGTGATCTTGCAGCAGTCCAGCCGCAGCAGTCCATTTGCGAACTGAGCGATGATAAGTGTTGTGTGCCGCACTGCCTCTGTAGTTATGGGTGAGCGTATTGGACTTCTGCTCCTTAAATCATTTCACTCCCACCAATGAGCAAATAGTCCGAGGAGGATGGAACTTTCACTCTAAAAAGTCAATACAATACATATCTTTTGTTGTTTTGGATATTTTTCCTGTTTTTCTTTTTCTACAGTCTACATTGTGAATATCATCCTTAAAATGTTGTTTTGTCATCTGTGATGCTATGGCAGTGAACTACTAGAGTTTTAAACTTTTTAAGATCTAACATACAGTTTATGTTTAATTTCATTTTGTCTGAAGTAGGAAAATGAACTGAAGAACTGCTTGATTAACTTATCTGTAGAGGCATTTAGTGAATTAGCTTCGAGATCGACGTTTCAGGGTGCACATGGTTCTTGGAGACCCCAACGTAACGGCCTTCCTCAAGGCCTTGCACCGGTTCTGTTCAACTTGTACTCCAACGACCTGCCAGTTACACGTGGCCAAAAATTCATTTACGCTGATGACATATGTCTCGCCATTCAAGGCCAATACTTTAGCGAACCGGAATGCAGTCTCTCGTCAGATATGGCGCGGATGTCACTTCTGTCGACAGTGGCGACTTAAGCCAAGCGCCTCCAAAACAAACAGCAGTGTGTTCCACCTGCATAATACCAGCGCCACCCACAAACTGTCAGTTTATCTGGATCGCCAGCGCCTTTGGCATGAGTGCCACCCAACCTATCTTGGGGTAACTCTAGACCGTACTCTGTCCTACAGAGAACACTTGACGAAGGCTGCAGGCAAGCTGAAGAACTGAAACAACTTGATCAAGCTAGCCAGTTCCACCTGGGGCTCCAGCGCAAAACACTCTGCTGTCATCTGCTCTGGCGCTTTGCTATTCAGTAGCAGAGTACTGTGCCCCAGTCTGGTCACGCTCTGCTCACACAAGTCAGGTTGATGTGCAGTTGAACTCTACCATGCGCCTCATCTCTGGTACCCTTCATTCTACACCTCTCCCAGGCTTCCAGTGCTATCCAATATTGAACCGCCAGCCATACGAGGGAAGGCTGCCACTGACAAGCTGGTGGAGAAAATCGTCAAACACGAACTGGCCACTGCTGAAACCCCTACCAGTTGACATCAAATGTCGATGGAGGCATAACTGGAAGTCGGCTCAGGTGGTCAATTCTCACCTAGTGTGCGACCCCACAATCCGGCAACCGGGTTTTCACCTCCCTCGGCTACAGTTGTCTCTGCTGAACCATTTTCGCATGGAACAGGGACACTGCGGTGCCTGCAGAAGGAAATGGCGACTTACAAACACTGATCTGTGTCCTTGTGGCGAGACCCAGACGATGTCTCACATGGTCGAATCCTGTCCCCTGACAAAACTGAATGGCGGCTTATCTCGACTACACTCTGCAGATGAAGACGCTGTTTCGTGGCTGACCAGTTATGGTTCATGACATGCATATGAGATGAAGAAGTGAATTAGCATTTTTAATTTTATAAAAGTTCCATTTTGCTACTGTTGTGATTATACACATAGCATTCATTGTAAGTGTTTATGTCAATGTGTGAATTGTGTTATGTTAGGAAATCATAAGTGATGAATAAAGCACTGGTTACAAGTACGGCCGCTAACAACATTGTACTACCACACTAATGACTGACGACTGTACTTGTTACGTTGCACCACTTAAAATATACTGAGATTGCTTTTGTGACTTGCAATTATTATATTGTTTATATATTATCTATTTGCAATAAGTTTTCGTTTAAAAAATGCACAAATTGATCTGTCCATTGTGTAAACTGTAATGCTATACCATACATCTCTCAGGTGTAATTTGCATTAACTGAAATGCAAAGTGGTCTGAACAGAAAATGAAGACTGAAATGGAAATGGAAATACCTTCAGAAATAGAAACAAAAGTACAGAAATAAATATAAACAAATAAAAATGAAATGGAATTATGCACATAATAGAAAATGAGATACACGAAAGCAAATTACTCCTTTATTTATATTGGATGAAATTGAAGTGAAAACTGAAATGTGTTCAAGAATAGCAATTAGAGTGTTGTTGTTTGACGTTTCATCGCTGTATAGTAGTAGTTGTCATGATGTGTACAGGGAGCAGCATAAAAACTGTTTTCTTTGTCAAATTTCAGTGTTTCATTCTAAGCTGCTTTTGATTTTATTTTTATTTTGAGCAGGATGTCAAAACATTTCGAGTTTGAACTCTATCAATGATATTTTGAGTGCAAAAGCAAAGCACTAAAAATGTTTCTGTCATGTAATATTAATGTGGCCTGTTTAAGCCGAAGTTTAGAACTGTTGACTAGCTGCACTGATACATTGTTGAAGCCTGTGGTGAAATGACATAAGTAACTTCTTGTACAAAGTTAAACCAGTTGTTTCTTTGTATTGTAATTGTTGGATTTTGGAACTTCGTTTTTTGTTCTTTTGTAAAATCACATTTTGGAGTTTTTAAAATCCAAAAGCGATTCTTTATTTCAATTCATGTTAAATATTGCCCCGTAGAACATGCATTGGAGCGGGTTCCCACAGGTCCTGAAAAGAGAAGTCTTGAAATTTGTGTTTGGAATTTTCAGGCCCTGAAAAATCATAAAATTGGACATTGGTGTTGAAAAAGTCGAAAAAAAGTCCCGCATTTTGTCTGATATGATCCTGAAAAAAAGCAAATCTGTGATTAAGTAATTTTTTGATCTAATTTCCAGCTGTCAAAAATGAACTAGAAGGTCGCAGATGATAATACAATAGGTCATGATGTTTATAGTATTTATAGTGCTGAAAAGTTTATGAAATTTGCTTCTGTTGTTTAAGTGGGAACCCTGCGGTTCAAACTCACTCGGACCTCTCGGGCCACTAGGCCTATATCTATGAAACAACGTCGGGCAGTGTTAGTGTTTCATGGGCTTGTACCACTGTAGCCATGGGAGGCAGACGATTTATAGTCCTGTGAAAAAGGTTATGAAATTTGCTTCCGTCATTTGAATGGCAACCCTGGGGTTTGAACTTCGAACTCAGACCTCTCGCATAGTAGCCAACGTAGACTAGGCCTATATCTGTCAATGACGCGACGTCAGGCAGTGTTAATGTTTCACGGGCTTGTCAGCATACCACTGCAGCTGTGGGAGGCAGACAATTTTATAGTGCTGAAAAGGTTATGAAATTTGTGTCTGTCATTTGAGTCGGAACCCTGACTGGAATATAATATAACATCGTTGTTAATGTGCTGCATTCTTTTGGATGTTAAGTTGACCTTCTACTAACATCATGCAAGTTTTGGTGAGAAAGACTTCGATGAGTTTATAACACTGCTGTCCCCCATTCACAATAAACCTAGTTACAGTGATCTGTGGCTAAGTCATGTGAAAATGAACACTTTGTGTTAGACAATGTCAAGTTGTCACTGCTAACTATGGTAAGCTGCATTAAGTAATGTAAATTGATTATTGTGTTGGCTGCTGAATGGTGTGTTTCAGTTGACACTGTTTAGTGTTTGGTGCTTTAGATTCTGTTTTGTTAAATCTCAATATCATCACTTCACTGAGCTCTACAACGCATTTATGTGCTCAAGCGAAAGTTGCTGTTATGATGCATTGCATACTAGTTTGTAATAAACATGTTTGATTTAATTATGTGTATATTGTAATATTGGGATATTATGGTTTGACTATGTGGATTCTGTTGGTTGTAAGTTGTATGGCATGAGCGTTATTAGTGCTTAGCCGTTAGCCATTCGGTTATGTTGCAGTCTGTTACTTTGAATGGCGAACTAATGCAAACGAATTTTCCTCAGTGTCTATGTTACTGTCATTTGAAACTGTCTGAAGTCTTTGAACAGTCAGTGAACCTAGGCCTGCTTCAACTTTGGTGCAGCGTTAGGCTACTTCTGAATAATGTCGTTAATTTAACAACTTTTTGTCAGATTATTTTGGCCCCTTTATTTTCACATTTTGTGCCTATTTATATTATTAACATATTCAACACTGAGGTGTCAACATTCAAAGGGTGACATGATTGAAACAAAATGATTCAGTGTCTCTATAAAATTATACAATACATTGGGTCATTTCACTTTCCGGATTAGTCTTTCGCTAAGAACATGTTGAGTTTAACCAATCACCGCCACACGTCATCTCTGACGTCACCATTTTGCCATATTACTTTGTTTATTTTTGAATTAGCGAAAAAGTGAAGTGATTTTCGCTCATTAAAACTTAATCTCTAACTGATTAACCTATGCAAAATCAACCGGTGAGGGTGAATTAATTAGCTTTGGATTCAACGATCGTTCAGTCCGAAGTTTGGTCTCCGCCAAACGCTGAGCGAATCGCCAAGTCCAAACGATAAAACGACTTCACTTTTTGGCTGATCTTTGGTCTCAGTGCGAATACGCGGCAAAACTCTCGGCGAAAGACTAATCCAAAAAGTGAAATGACCCATTTAATGTAAACACTACACTACAAACCACCACTCTTAAAATCAAATATTATGATAGATGTTATGATAGATGTAGTTAATGGTGTAAGAAAGTATTCTTAGGGTTGCAGGATAACATTACTAAATAAAACAAAAATGTTTGTGGTTAAACAGGAGCGTAAAAAAGGCGATCAGACAAGTGATCTACTTTCAAAGTATACAAAAATTGATCGAGGGTTAGTTATGGTCAGGATGCCGCCTTTGGTTAGTGCCAGTTTCATATTTTCGCTTGACCCCTTGAAACCCAGCCCTGCTCCGTACAGGGTAATGGAAACTTACATATCAAGTTCCAACGTTTTGCGGGTGTGCCGTGGACTGCGCACGGTTTTTTGGCCATCTAGCGGCCAAAGTAAATAAACGTAAAATACAGGTGGGGTATAAAAATTTCGCGATTGTCTACCAATAAGTCGCTATATCACGCAAAGGATACAAGATATCGCCATAGTTACTAAGGAAGGCGAATAGGAACCCATATGCGATCTATCAAATGGTGCCATTTTCAATGACCTTGAACGAACCCTAACCTTGTTTTCAAGGTCACACCACTCTGACACTAAATATCTCAAACCGCTACAGATACGGCCATAGTTACTATAGAAGGCGAATAGGAAACTGCACCAAAGCTTTTTAGTGGCACCAGTTTCAATAATATTGAGTGACCTCTAAGCCAGGTTTGAAGGTCACGATATATTCAACGTCAAATAACTCGCAAATGGTACAAGATAGAGAGCTATAGTTACAATGGCGGACTAATAGGAAGTCATACATGGTCTATCGAACCGCGCCATTTTCAATGACCTTGAAGGACGCCAAACCCAGATTTCATGGTCATTATTTGACGCTGAATATCTCCTAAATGGCTACAGATACGGCCATAGTTACTATTTAAGGTGAATAGGAAACCGTACCAAACATTTCAAATGGTACCACTTTTAATGATCTTGAGTGATCTCTAACTCACATTTCAAGATCACGATAATATTTAACGTCAAATAACTCGACTAATAGTAAGTCGTGTATAATCTGTCCAATGGTTCCGTTTCCAGTGACCTTGAGTTACCCTTAACCTATATTTCAAGGTTACGGTGTAATATTTAGGCCTATGAATGCCCTCAACGTATTGTAAGTAAGTAAATAAGTAAGTAAGAGAATTTATAAGGCGCAATAATCAAAAAAGTCACGATGCGCCGCAGTCCGTCTGAAACATGAATGTTTTCAGTTGTTTTCTGAAATCTGTGCAGCTGACTTCCTTGTCTCGCAGACTGGCAGGTAAGTTGTTCCAGATATGTGGTCCAGCTGCAGCAAAACATCTGTCACCAAAACGACTGTGAACACGAGTGACAGAGCACTTTCTCCCCGAAGAGGACCTGAGGGAGCGAGCAGAAGTTTCTGAGGCGAGATG
>Ga0209339_1000515_pt1 | contig 14203 bp, 12 predicted proteins | sample OlaalgELextract3_FD_187376 | JGI IMG/M metagenome (GOLD analysis project Ga0209339, IMG submission 187376) | Olavius algarvensis symbiont microbial communities from Tuscany, Italy - Type A ELBA extract 3 (SPAdes) (version 2) | ecosystem: Host-associated > Annelida > Digestive system >... | reverse complement strand
CCATCAATCCCTACATTTCGCCGGCATCTAAAAACACATTATTGTCAGTCAGCCTATGCTAACCCCTAATGACCACCCACTTCCAACGCGCCCTGATTCTTTATAGACCTCGGCACTTTATAAATCATTACTTACTTACTTACTTACTTACTTACATTTTATCCAAATCCACGCACGCCTTTTTGAGTAATCTTGCACACAGACAGACAGACAGAAAGACAGACAAACACGGGCGAAAACATATACATCCTCCTTTGTCGGAGGTAAATAAGGCAGAACTTGCAGCTACAGTGCAATCAAAAAATGATGCAGTGCTACTCAGAGTAACTTTTCAGCCAGAACCCTGAAAACAATGCACAATGAAAAGCACCTTTGTGTGACTTTTGCATATGCTTTGATTACTGATTATTGTGTTTTGCTGTGAATAGCTGTGAACATTGTGGTTACCTTAGTTGTGTATGTAGAGTACGTACATTTGAAAACAGCTCTGTTGAACTTTACAGCAAATGAATTTAACTTTGCTAGAACTAGGCATTTGCTTTGTGTAAATAGTAGTAGTGTTTTTACTCTTCTTATTGCTTTTGTGTTTAAATAAAAACTTTAGACATTAGTTATTCATTGACTAACTGAACTGTGTCACGTCCGTTACACCTGTGTCACGTCCGTTACATTTACAGTTACTTATTTATGCATAATAACACAATTCATAATTTCAGAGTGAGGAAGCCTTTTTGTAAATGATACATTAAGGTGACAGTATAGATAGAAAAATTGTATGTGGACAATGTAGATTCAGAGAATTTTGTATACAAAGGATGACACTCTAAATCATAGCTGCCGTGTGATGTCACGTCCGTTACAGCACTTTAAACTAAATACTGCCCATTAGCATTAAATAAGCAGCCGAATCTAGCTGTCATTATTCACAGCAAGTTACACTTTAAAATAATAAACAATTAAACATGCATTTTTTGTTAACAACTTCTGGAATTCCTGTAACAAAACTGCAAAGAAGCTCATTTGTCACGTCCGTTACAATGGAATTGCCCAGCAGCCAACATCCTTGACAATGGTACGAGTAGACTCTAGCACTGTAACAGCCTATAGGCACACTCACGGCCCAAGTCCAGATGGTTTGGTCTTAGGCTCAGTAGCTGCTTGGCGCTCCTCCACATCCAATAGATGAATGCATAACTCTCTCACAATGACTCTGGGATGAAGATGCTTACCATAAGCATTGTCTAGGTATTACTATTATTATTATTAATTGTTACTACTGAAAATACCAAATATATGGATGTAAAGGACTTGCAGAAGACCATGATGAGTGCCATAGCTGTATCGCCTGACATGCTATAAAAGCAAGTGGGCGGACTAAGGTCTAAAGTTTATCATCATCAATTATCATCATTTTTAACCGCCAGTAGACATGATTCCGAGGGAGTTTAGAAGTTGCGTGAAAATATAAAAGCAGGTATGACCATTAGTCCATACACAGCCTGCAAAGTGTCATGTACCGGTAACAGAATTGTGTTGAAACGCTGCACTAGTTCTGAAATCCTCTTAAATAGGAAATTAGCCTCTCTACTGCCACCAGAGATCTGAAAGATCCTCTTGCCCAGGTTAGTTACAAGCCAGAGAGCTGACATGTCAAGATACCCAGAGTCTCAACTATTATTATTATAAATATTATTATTATTATTATTATTAATACTATTATTAATCGTATGTCAACAAGACCATGTATAGTTGATCTGCTTGTTTTGTTCTTAATAATCCAAAAGCAACTTGCTTTAAGTTACAATGGCCACACAATAAGTTCATTATTAATGAAATATGTAGCATCCATTCAACAATAGAAAACAATAAATATAACCTGAAATTCAGCAGTCTCCCTCGGACACCACTTTGCACATGCCACAATGACAATAATGATGCATACAATACTGCATATCGACACCAGTGAAACCACATAACTCGGCTGCCACAGTGAAGTTTCAACATCACTACTCGTGTCAGAACCAGCTACCAACTGCACTGCTGTGCTAACGATAGCAAATATTACGTCCAGTTGCAGAAGCATTGCTTCAGTGACACTGTCAACATACAGATATGTCACATGTAAAACCATGGCTTTAAAAGACTAAAATAAAAGAAGACAACAGATAAAAAGGTCAGCACTCAGCAGTCTATGACATCTACTGTGCAAAATGCCATGCAGTTACATTAGTACGCTTAGTATTCCTGGACATATACACGTATTGGGCAGTGGCAGCAATTTATGCCTGACATTGGGGGAAGAGGAAGAGACAGGGGGTCTGAGGGATGGTAGTCCCCCAGTGGGGTCCAGGGGCAGAGCACCGGTAGGGGGTCTGGGGACAAAAACAAAGTACCCCAGAAGCTGTAAGCTTCTCGGTATATTCAGGGCCTAAAAGACTGTGTTTTCCAACACAAATGTGTTGTAGGAATTTGTGTGTAGTAGGATTTTGTGAAATTGCAGCATGTAGTACGATTTTAGGACAGAATACAAAGTCTCTAATAATATTGTCAACCGCAACTGGTAAAAATCATTTTGTGTTGGTAGGCTGAAGAGGCATTAAAAAATGTGAAATAAAATCTATATAAATTAAAACATATACATTGTGAACTAAAATAAAAGGAACCCTTTTATTTGCATACACAGCTTCTAGAAATATTAGCCAATTTAAATGAAAACTTCACACAATATAGCCGAGGGAATGAATCCATGTAGGCCTATCTGATAATAATTTTTTTCCGCTAAATATTCTTTGTTAACAGCAATGAAAGGAGTAGAGGACATTAGTAAAAGTGCCATTACAGATCGGGATTTTATAGAAATGCTTACACACACTTCGGCGCCGTGCACGCTATAGCAATTAGCACTAGCAGCTAGTTCTAGCGCTTTTGAAGAACAGCTAAATTGTTGTCATTCTTCAGATACGTTTTGGCATCTGAAATTTTCTACTTTCACTAATGTCCGATGTTACAGCACGCACGACGCACAAACTGTGTAGCAGGTCAGAGTTAGCACAACAGATTATCATCGATGGCCAGCACTGATTGGCTGTAAAAGAGGCAAAGCCCACTAATAAACGGGGGCACGTGAAGTTTCTGGGACAACGCCATACTACACGGTCTACCAGAGAAGCTGATGAGACGCCTGCAGTCGGTGCAGAACGCTGCCGCGCGGATGATAACCAGTGCACGGCGGCGTGATCACATCACACCGATACTGCGACAGCTCCACTGGCTACCAGTATGACAGCGTGTCGATTTCAAGATTGCCGTCTTGGTATTCCAGTGTCTGACCGGCCACGCACCTTCTTATCTGGCTGACGACTGCCATCTTGCCGCTGATGCCAGTGCTCGCCGACTCCGCTCAGCCGACACGGCGAAGTGCGTTGTCCATCGCACGTACAACAACTTCGATGACCGGTGCCTTGCAGCGGCCAGACCACGTCTGTGGAACACGCTACCACTCAACTTAAGATGTGATAGCCTAGGACAATTTAAGCGGTCGTTAAAGACATTTCTGTTTGGGTTGTGAGACCATGGCGCCTTGTGACACTAGCTTTAAAGCGTGCCGCATAGAAATTTCCTTGCTTACTTACTTACTTACTTATCAGAAATTGTCGGATTTGTTATTATTATAGTTATTATTATATTAGATGCTTTCTGGCCGATAGCTGTTGTTTTACTGCTTGCAACTAACACTACAGTGCAAATAGTTTGTTTTTCTGTTTTGCAGGCGAAGAAGAAATAACGTTTCCACCGACATATCGGTTTCAGAAATGGACTCGAGACAGATACGTCTGGGAAAAGTTCAAAGCGACGGGTGTAAGTGGCTGCACTGACAGTCTGTTATTGATAATGACAATGACAGTGACAACAGTTTACGTAATTTTCATAATAACATTGTATTTTGATTTGTACGTGTTGTTTCTAATTTAATCTAAATCTATAAGCAGCGAGACAGTGACAAACGTATTGGCACAGAGTTTTTCCATGCACGTATAGTTGGTCGTAAGTAGAGGTGGGACGGGTAGGGAATTTCGCCGAGTACCGGATCCGGGTACCTGGTCGTTACTACCCGGCCGGATCCGGGTAGTTGCTGGATCTGAGTATGTAACAAGTGACATGTGACATTGCTTTTTTGTGACTGTGTGGTACCCCCCGCTGTCTGTTTAAGGAAGTGCTGTCGCCATTGCACTTACTTACAGGTCGTACGGTGAGTAAGATTGTGCGAGATCAAGTTGCTCAGGCCGGCGTCCGGCGATGCCACTGCACTAAGGCGCGATCAAAAGCGACGCCGCTTGATTACCGACGGCTGTGTAGGCCTACTTGCAACACTCGTCGTGCTCACTGAAGCTGAGCTGTCACTCATTGGTTCCTCCTCGTTATGTAACAGCAACGCAGACGACACTTCCTGTCGCCATTGCACTTACGAGATCGAGTTGCTTAGGTTACTCGGATCCGGCCACATTTTGACGTAATACCCGGCCGGGTCCAGGTAATGCCGGGTAGTGTAATACCCAGCCGGAACTGGGTTGTCGCCGGGTACCCGTCCCACCACTAGTTGTAAGACATAGCAAAGAAACAGATGTCTTGTAAAGGATAGTGAATGGCTCGGACCGTTCTCTATAATTATCATATATGGACTTACATGTATGTACTTGTAATTTTTTATGTAGAAAGCTGTGTGAGTGACATTTTCTGTTGGTAGGTGACGTTAGCAAGGCTATGGTCGGTTAGGGTTAGGTTGAACGCTGGTCTGTTGTGATCCCGTGTGGATTAGAGTGAGGGTTAGGTTAGGGTTGATTGCATAATACAGCAGTAGAATGTGGGTCTCTGACCGGCGAACTTTCCCTGTCGTGCGCTCGACCTTTAGCTGACGGGCGACCACTTATGTTGGTAAACCGTCCGCTATAGGTCAGCCAACCAGGCCGACTCAGCCTTTCATTCTTTCGGGATCGATAAATGAGTAGTAAGCTGCAATTTGATGTCTGCGACCACAGTCAGTGATGGCGCCATGTGGTGAGCGCTTACGAGGTAGAGGCAGGCATGGAGTTGTTTGCAGGTAAAACTGTATGATCCATGCCAGAGCACCTTTGAGGTTTAATGACTAGGTAAGTAAGTAAGTAAGTAAGTAAGTAACAAAAACGATTAACGTGTCCGTAATGACATGTCACTTCTCAGGCATGACATGAGAACAGTAAAGCCATGGAAAGCAGCGCCTGAAGAGATGAGTCTTGAGGCGACTGCTATATAAAGGCTATATATATATTGACGAGACTAACCTATATATCATCATCATCATCATTTATTTAAGCAAAACGATCAAAAATATAAACAGAGCAAATCAATTTAAAAACACACAAATATAGGGCTCGACGCCGAGGTACACGTAGGGCTGTTTAACCGCTTACACGTGGCCCATAAAAAATAATACCAAAATTGAAATGATTTACAATCACATAACTCCAAATTACACACACACAAAATAGGTGCTGTATAAATCCACATTACAATATAACATGCACATGACAAGTGCAATCTGATGATGGTATTACACTTAAAATTACCGGTAATGTTTTACGTTATTTGTAATTTTTATTCGTAAATGAACCCCGTGTTCTGCCATGAAACGTTAACATAGAGCGTGCTGTAAAAATTGCTATGAATGAATGAAGGAATGAATGAATGAATAAGTAGTTTGATGTGTGTGTGTGTGTGTGTGTGACAGAAACGTATAAATGCGCCGTCGTGGTGTGATCGAGTGCTGTGGAGATCCTATCCAGACACTGTGATCAGCAACACCTCCTACGGTCAGCTAGACACTGTTGCTACTGTTCTATTTACTGCTGCCACTGTTGGCTTTGCTATAAATAAGTAAGTTAGATAATTTGTACACCGTGGTTTAGTGCAGCGGTAACACGTTCGACTCTATCAACGTATTTACGCTACGTTAGGCCCGGTTAGTGCCTGGGTGGGTGACCGTCTTTGGACGGGTAAACCACCTCGGCGCAGAACCAGGCACCCAGGCCTACTCAGCCTGAGCCCGCCGTCTGTGGTTAGGCTGGAATGAGTACCCGGCAAAAGCGGGGGAGTAAACAGGTACATCGTGTGATACACTAGCCCGTATCCGTGGTCACGCAGTGTTCGCTGATGCCTGGGTTGAGGGCTGGCTTGTGGAGATCAGCACCGATGTACGGGAAGCGTACAGTTTCATATTGTAAAGAGTAAGTAAAATGAGACATTTTAGGTGTATACTGTGACTCGCATACACAGAGGTCGTGGGTTCAAATCCCAGCGGCACCAAAAGTGATGGGTAGTGATGGAATTTGTAAACGTTTATCACGTTTAAATTAATGCTGTGTTAAAGTGTACATGCGTTTTTTGTTTCAGTTTGTACAAATGAAGTGGTAAAACTGGGGCTCAGCCCGGCACTTAGTAGCTGCCTAATGCTCCATGCTAAACATTATGTTATGTTCGCTTGTATTCATTTTTTATTATGCCAGATGGCAGTACGAAAACAAAAAAAAACACAGCAGTACAAAATGAAAAATATACACAAGTACAGAAGAAAAATTAAAAGAAAAACAATAAAGTCAAAATCAAAATCAGAATATGCTAGCAAAGCGAGCCCAAACGGCCCGCTTAGTATCTACGTTGCCGGCTTGCACCGGAAAAACATGATAGACTGAAAACAGTCTCTGAGCCTCATACAAATGCAATCTGCAAATGACTCTCAGGACAATGTTAGTGCTACGTAGAGTCTTATTATAAAAAAACATTTTTCTCTGGTCTACAAGTAATGAAACAGGCATAGTACCACAGCAAAATAACAGCGGTTCGGAGGCCTGCATGCCAAAGCTCTGTGTTCGGTTGTCTAGTGCTGTCCTGCGTGGCAGCTTGTTGGTAACTATGTCATTGTAACAAGTTGTGAATGACTGCTTGGTTTCCAATAAAATTAATATTAATGCTATTGCAGGCTGCGTGGACAGTATATGTTCGAGCGACCACAAGCCGGTGTTTGCAAGCTTTGACGTCGAGGTCGTCACACAGTTTACGTCGTCTCATGGAGGAAGTGTCCTCACTGCTGATATGAAGATTGTCTTTGAAGAGATAGCTGTCGAGGTCGGTCATCAGATGAGGGATGTTTTTACACTTGTTTGATAATAATAATAATGAGTGCATTTGTAAAGTAACTGTCAAACGGCTTTGGTCGGGAGTGCAGGTTGGTGCCATATTGCAAAAATCCGGACGTATATCTCGTGGGGGTTACCTGATAGATTAAGGGCCGGTTGCACCAACGCTGCTTAAATCGCCAGTCGCCGTCAACTCATCGTTCCTCGCGTCCGTCGCAGCACTTTCGGCGCTCGTGCTTTCGCCATTGCGGGCCCAACAGTTTGGAATTCTCTGCCTGACAGTTTGCGTGATCCAGCTGTTGGGCCTGATCAGTTTCGACGTGACTTGAAAATGCATCTATTTGAGTGACACTGCGTCTCGTTTAGCGTATTAGCGGTGTTTTCGCGTAATGCGCTATACAAATCGACATTTTACTTACTTACTTACTTACTTACACTTAGTTAATCTCTGATTAACTTTAAGCGGAGATTAAATAGTCACTTGTCTCGCATTCGTTGCACCGACACAAATTAATGCTTGATTAGCTAAGTGGAGTTTTAAGCACGCCTCCAATGTTACGACAATTTTTATTGGCTGCTTGCATGGCCTTGACCTACAGGCTTAGCGACTATTTAATGGCAGATAACATATTACACGACACTTCTCATTGGTTACCGGGAGCCAGCAGCAGACGAAAACAGCGCACTAGCTCAAGCATATGAATATTAATTAGCTAGGCTGCAGAGGCTGCGCAGTATAATTTCGCGCAAGCTAGTCCTACTGTGAAATAAATAGTTTTATGGTATAAATTTATGATTATTGTATGGTTTACCAGTCAGTGAGTACGCTGTTTCTTGTCAGATAGTTGCAAAACTTTATATTTATAATAAATTCTCCATTTTTAAGATATCGTCTCGACTTAAGTGACGAAAAATCGTCACTTAACTTAAGTGAGGATTTAAGAAACCATTAGCGGCAAATTGTCGTTGATGCAACAAAATTTTTGCTAAGTAGAGATTAGCGCCAGAGTTAATCTCTACTTAAGTTAAGTGAAATTGGTGCACCCGGTCCTTAGTTAATATGATACTTGCTGAAGTTTCAGGTTGTTTTGTGCAATTCATGTTTCTGATGTTTCATTTTGTTGTAATTGCAGGTTAAGTCGACGCGGCAAGAAAATTTCTTTGTTGAATTTCATTCCACATGTCTTGAAAGTTAGTAACTTCCATTTTGTGGCGACAGTGAATAGCAGTTGTGCATACTTCTCGCACTTAAGACAACTTACGTCACACACAACCTCTAAAACTCGGCTGTTTTAGAAAACCTTTCTATACACTCATTGTAGTTCGTTGGTTTGTTTTAAAATAAGTTGTTTTACCACTGCTTTTAATGTTGTTATTGCCATTTTGCCACGCGATGCCATGCATAAGCATGGCCTATGCCGTCATGCGGTAAGTAAGTAAGTAAGTAAAAGTCAATTTATATAGCGCATCGTCGTGAAACCTCTAATGCGCTGAATGCATCAGTACGTTGCGAACAGAAACATCTTCAGAGATTGTCTGAAACTGTTCTCGCCAATAATTGGTGTCTGTCCATCTGTCTGTCATGTTCATGAATTGTGTCATAACAAGTAATCATATCGTCAAATTTTTTTCACCATCTGGTAGCTACACCATTCTAGTTTTACGATACCAAACGTCGTAGCAATATTCTGACGGGAACCCTCTAATGGGGGGGTGGGTCGAATGCAAGTGGGGTAGGCAGAAATCGCGATTCTGGGCCAATATCTGGTTCCATCGCGTGCTGTGAACCGTTCCAGCCGCAACTGCAATACACTTATCTGCGACAGACCATGACGAGTTGATGACACTAGTCGCTGATAAGCAGCGGAGTTTGTTGACGGCGGGAAACAACGACGAAGTGTATGACAAGAAGCCTCAATGTTACGCCAAAGACAACGTTACACAGTGGTAAATCTGAAGCCTAAGTAACAATAATAAAAGACTCCGCTCGATCTATAACACTGTTGAAGCTGACTGCTAAGCATCGCGCAGTCTCTCTGCAATAGTAGAACTGCTTGTCTTATATGTGAATCCATTTAGTATGCTGTAAATCATTCATCGTCTTTTGTACATGGTAGCTTTTCGATAGATGTTGAATGTTCTTTTGATTGATTAATACGTTTCACTTGTTCACACTACTGCATCGAGAAAACTTTTCGCATAATTGGTATTACAGTATCAGTTATGTAGTAAAATTTGTAATAATCTGTGATACATGGTACGAGCAGTTTTTACAAGTCAGTCGACTCGATCAGGCTTTGATTTTGATTTAGCTTTCTGTTTTCTGAGCACCTCTGTATCTTCAGTATTCGTGATACTATAACACTGTGTCCTAAAAAAAGTAAACCCCTTAATCTTTGACATAACTTCGGCAAATGTGGACCGATTTTCAAAATTCTTTCACCAACTGATTTGCGAGAAAATTCTCTATGTATACACACAAAGACTGCCACCTCGCCTGCAATATGTTGCTACATTACCTCGTGAAAGTAGAAAATCAAAATCCAAAAATGTTACTGATTTTGACGGCATCCTCAACAAACTGTTGACTTGTTCCTGAGAATGCTTTGAACACTTGATTTAACATTTGACAGTAGCTAGACAGACTGTATCAAGACTGCTGACATCGACTGACTGACTAACATTTTGAAGTTTGCCAGACGACGTCTCGAATCAACAGCTGAACCTTATTCAGTTGAACGTTGTTGCATCATGGTGATTTTCTTCACCATGAGTATCTTTGCACTGTCTTCATTCTTTCTACACTATACTTTATGTGTTGTACACATACATAAGTAAAATCATTAGTGCAATATTTTTGTGGCAGGTTACGTAAGATTTCACAGCAAATTTTAGTTAAGTATATTAATTGTCACATTCAACGTGAAAATTCGGTTACTTTTTTGTATTTTCGAATTTCACAAGGAAGTGTAGCAACATATTGCAGGTGAGGTGGAAATCTTTGTGTCTGTACATAGAGAATTTTCCTACGAATCACCTGGTGAAAGAATTTTTAAAATCGCTCCACATTTGCCAAAGTTATTGTCAAACATCAAGGGGTATACTTTTTTTGGGACACAGTGTGTATTTACATTTTTTGACGACTTCTCCGTTTTACCTTTTAGTGAGCTGAACCTGGTGGGATTGGCCCGTGATGTGGTTGACTAGCCATCGTCCTTCAGTGCTGTAACACTGTTGGTTGGGTCATCTGATCCGTAAAATTGTCCCCAAATGTGTTGGTTGGACATTACACCTGCTTTACTATACAATACTCTGATGTGAAGAAGTTTTTACGAAGTGCGACTTCGCTCTCATCTTTACTGGCTATATACCATAGGCAGACAATGGGGTTGAACTTTAGGCGACAATTGCTTGGAATTTCTGAATTTGATTTTTGTTATTTTGTGTACATTTGTTACCCATGTGGTCCCCTACCACCTGGCGCTGATGGGGGTCCCAGAAAATTAGGGGGCTGGGGCCAGACCCCTAAAACTGAAATTATTCGAGGGCTAATAACTCGGCAGCAGAGGCAGCTAGATGGTGGATCTGCTTAGGGATGATGGGCATCTGGGTGCTCTACCCATGTGCAAACTTCGGTGGGGGTCTGCCCCTAATTTTGGGGTAGGGGCAAATAAACAAAATACGGGGATTTCATTTAATGTGAAAGAGAGCAAACGTGTCGATGAATTTCGTTTTCCGTCTCACATTCGATATGGGATGGATGGAAGTTTAAGGTGAATGACAGACTGTTCTCCAAATTTTCCCCTGTCACCCCAAACACAGAAGTGGGCACATATTGCGGTTTTTTAAAGTTTGGTGTTCCACAGCCAGTTATCTCTGTATGCTTTGATGTTTATAACATAAAGAATCAATAGGCCGGGCGACCCTCTACCAACACGTAAATAATGAGGGTGCTGGGGTCACGGTCCCCTCGGTAGGGTGGCGCAAACATGGCTTCTCACGTTCGGACTTCTGTTTTTTTTTCGACTGCCCGTCTATCTAGTGGCTCATACCAGGTGCGACATATGTCGCAAGTCTTTGCAGATGTAATACACAAAAATTTATGGCGTACTGTTGAGAGGGGCCAGATGGCCCCCAGTTTTTGTACACTAGCCCCCAAATTGCAAAAATAGCTATTTTCTTCAGAAATTAATGGCTCCATGTGCGAAGTATTGGGCATAGGCAGAATATTTCTGCAGGGCAGTAGGCCCTTAGACACAAGCAGAGTTCCCACTCACCTGGAAAGTCGGGGAGAGTCAGGGAATTAATTTGGTCAGGGAAAGTCAGGGAATTTTGTTGGTGGTCAGGGAATTTTGGTAGCTTGCAAATTAAAACAGCGATTTTTGTCTACGTTTCAGGGCAAAGTAGTAAGTGTACTCAGTTTGTTATTTTCTTCATGCTTCTGTGCCTTTTCACTCTCAGTGGTTTAAATGTGGTAATGATAGCACAGGGAGTCGGTGTAGGGGAGGAGGAGCCGACTAAAATGTAGAGAAAAGTAGCTGTTGCATGTTAATTTGGTCAGGGAAAAATTACGGGCATGGTCAGGGAAAGTCGGGGGAAAGTCAGGGAATTTAATTCTTCATAAAGAGTGGGAACCCTGACAAGTCCCTCCTACGAGAGACCCCCAGAGCAAAATACCCCCTTTATTGCTGACTGGACGACTTCGAACACGCCGAGTGTGAACAGTGGACATAGTGCCTAAATGATAAACACTGCTTGAATGACAAGCCACATTTATGAACATTTTGTCTTTGCATGTATTGCTAGGTCCAGCTCTGAGTAAGCATAATGTCCTGTTTGGTGGCAAGAAAGACGGCTATTGTTGTCCAAAGTGGACAGCTGCCCAGCTCCCACAGGTTTGTGCATTGTCGCTGATGTACACTATGTCTCAGAAATATATTTTTAATAACTCGTCAGAAATGAACTAATTGCTGTAATTTTTGTACATTGAATCCCGAGGACGTTTGATGTCAGCGATTGTTAATTAGTCCACCACGTCTGAAAGACCACTAAACTACCTTGCACTTCTCAAGGTATTGCAACCACAGTTTACAGGTAAGGTGGGCAAAGTTATGAAGAAGATCTTCTCGGCATGAGTACTGTTATTCATTTGTGCGATGCACCTAAAATAGAGAAAGATGTCGTGCTTGTTTGGTAGAGCAAGCAGATTTTGTTCTGAATGTAACTATGTTAATATTGCAGCTACAGCCGATGTGTGACGACTGGGAGTACTTGGAAGATCAGCATCTCTTGTTGGCCGTCAAAACAGCCGATGGACTCGAATCATACGGTTGCTTTTCAATTGTATTTCGTTGCAAGCCTAGCCTCAGGGTGTGCATGCAAGCCAGCATATTTGTAGCCTGTCCCCAAGCCCGGAAATAGGGAGCGTTGCAGCAGGAAGGGCATCGGGCAGAATAATATCCTGGGATGCATGGCCGGGCTTACTCTTGCTCTCACTTGTGTGGCTACTAGTGGTCATACAGTGAGAGGCGTGAGTGAGAGGGGACGAGCGATTAACCAAGGACCTCATCAAATCCACAATTAACCGAGTATAAAGCAAGTGTGGGTTCTTGTCCTCGGGTTCTTCATGTTTCTTTCAGCTGTTTCCCCGGGGTTCTCCTTAGTATTAAACTCTTGAAATAGTCTGGAAAGCCTGGGAGAGAAGGTTGGGAGTGCTTGTGGGGAATTTGAGAACATTGAGGGTGCTATGTTGGGTTAATAATAATGATTGGGTTTATAATAATGATGATAATGATAAGATTTATATAGTGCCATTATGTCAAGAAGATACAGAGGCGCTGCAATGTTTCTGATAGTTTTGGTGCTGGCTGATGCTGTTTGTCCTGAATAAAGGGCCATCACCAGTAATGCATGTTCAGACAAATGACGAAGTAAACATATCACGTTGACATCGACTTACATTAATGCTTCTAGCATAAACGCGGCAGAGTTCAGATGTGTATTTCTCCAAAGTTTCTAGATCAGTTTCACGAGCTTCACGTTTCAATTGTCAACATTTGCGCAGAGTTCTGTCCGTAACTTGTGCATAGTCATTTTTCAACATGCTGTAATAATAGTGTTAAGACATCCATGTTGTAAAAGGAAAAGTGACTGCTTATTAATAACTGCATATTTAAAACATTTCAGTTTAATTGTCCAGCTGTGGAGCTTTGCTGTGTTACAATAACAACGTACAGTCTACCGTCGGCAAATGGTCGTTCACAGTTTCGGTGCCAACATGTGGAACGACCTTCCATTCCACATCACATCTGCACAGTCACTCATGGTCCTCAGACAGCGTCTCAAGACTTTCCTCTTCTCTCGTTCCTACTCGGACATCCTGATACGACTTACTTATCATTAGTGATCATTATCATTGTTCTTTTTCTCTTTTTTTCTCTGGCATTTCTCATGTACCTTGCAATAACTGACATTATTTAGGCCATATTAAACATGTCGATGATGATGATGATGATGAACGTACTCGTTTTACGGCCCTCTCTCCATGACAGTCCGGGTGAGCTGGCACCCGAACAGTCAGCCGTTCTGGTTTTCATGTGGCCGCAGGACGTAGGTACTGCTCACCTCTCACAGTGTGCCAGTTGTGTCCTAAGTCCATTGACTGATGTACCACCAGACAATAGTACAGAAATGGTACACTGAAGGTGAGCAGGTGAACAGTGACGCCCCATGCTCCCGAGATTTTACATTGCCTGCCTTTCCTATTAAAACCCTTCCAATTTAGTGGGCTTAGGATCGGCATCAAAGTATACCGGTTATATACCCCAGTGGGGCTTGATTATAACTTTGTTATCTTAGTATTTACTGTTGCTACTACGACGACGATGACGACGACCACCACCAACTACCAGCTAGGTCGACTCAGCCTTCTACCCTCCGTGGGACTGTAAAATGAGTATCAGCTTTCGGGCTGAGTAATAATAAATGGCGATGGTGGGTGTAGTTTCTGGCAGCCTGTACAGGCGGACTCACAG
>Ga0209339_1000514_pt1 | contig 14213 bp, 11 predicted proteins | sample OlaalgELextract3_FD_187376 | JGI IMG/M metagenome (GOLD analysis project Ga0209339, IMG submission 187376) | Olavius algarvensis symbiont microbial communities from Tuscany, Italy - Type A ELBA extract 3 (SPAdes) (version 2) | ecosystem: Host-associated > Annelida > Digestive system >... | reverse complement strand
GGCGAGTGCTACCACAGCAGACGGCCCAGCGACTACTACTACGACCACAGCCGCTGTCCCGGTCATCGTTCGAAGATGGTGGAACGATTGTTTCGTCAACAACAAGCTGCACTGGCGAGAACGAGCCGTCGTAGGTCAGTTGTCAGCTCACGTGACCTCAACTTTCATTGAAAGCAAGTAAGTAAAAAAATAAGTAAAAAGTCGATTTGTATAGCGCATCGTCGTGAATATTAATTAGCTTTTATCGCGTGTCAATAATGCTGAAGCGCGATATTGATATAGCAGTTCTGTCCGTCCGTCCGTCTGTCACGCTGCGGTATTGTGTCAAACGGCTTAACATATCATATTTTTTCATGGTAGCACAAGCATTCTACACTGTGTCTGGAATAAAGGGACCGACATCACTTTGGACATAACTTTGACAAATTCAAATATATAGTTGTAATTTGTTGCAAGGAATATCGTGATGGTAGTGTGAAACTACTAACGTAACAAAAGTCCGCCTTACCTAATTAGTGTCGCTACTTTACCTTGCGAATTAGACAGTCGCCATGTAGGCCGAATGCCTTGACGAGGCAGGGCATAAAATACTGAGCAGTGATAACTTGCGATTGTGCAGTGATAAAGGGCTGTTTTTGCAGTGACAAAAATATCAGGAATAAGTAGCAACGCAGTCATATTTGTACATGTACACGTTGGCCTAAATTTTTATGACTTTTGGCACTGGCCAAAAATAAATAAGTAAATTAAAAGGACGCCGATTTTACTTATTTTTAGTAAACATAAATTATGCAAATTGATGCCACTCACTCACTCACTCACTAGTCGACCTTCCTCGATGAGGGTTGGCGACAGCAGACGACCACTCCGATATCTTTCTTCTCCATTGTGCTCGATCTTGTGACGTCTCCTTTAGCTGAATGTATTCGCAGCCAGTCCACTCTTCAATGTCGTGTATCCACTGTCTTCTCGGTCTGCCTTGATGCCGTAGCCCAAAAAGTGGCCTCAGTTTTTGGTGGCAACCTTTTATATATGTCAACTGCCAGTATATTTAATGAACATGTCAAGATTAATGAAAAGGAATATTAGCTTTTTTATCGGCCGCGATTACATCGTCACGCTCTCATGCAGTAAACCTGATTCAGCCTACATCCATAGCGCTTAAAAGAGTTTACGATTAGTTTCTTGCTTACCTGATCCATCGTTTGCTGCGATGCTCCCCATCAAAGGTCCGCCCGGATCTTGCTGTGTTCGACAGTCAGTTGAGGTCTGCGATTTGTTACATAACCAACTCCAATCTCTCTGAGGTTCAGTGGCTTCGGGCTTCCTTGCCTGTCGGAGACGACGGCCTTGGGATTAAAAGGACTGTTGAGTTTATCACTGCGCTAAAGCTCACTGAAACCGTAGTGCCATTTTCTTGCAAAACAGGCAGCTAAACGGTAAATAATACCACCCAGAATGCACAAAAGCTCACCATGTTGATATCGGAAATCCAAAAATTTTCTGGGGAGAAGTACCCCCTTCGGCGCTCGACCTTGGCGCCTTTGGCGGCTTGATCCTCCCGCCTGTGCAAGTGTGCAGTGACCAATATTACTCATTTTATGCCCTGGTCGGAGGTTTGCACTGTCCGAGCACAGTCTAGTTGTCTTTTAAGTCCAACTTCAGGTATATTAAGCTGGTTATTATTACAGTACAGCTCTGCCCATGTACACCTGTGAATTTACTTACTTACTTACTTACTTACTTACTTAAACATTAAATTACTGCTGTCTCTGTTGTAACCTTATTTCATGTCAATCCCTGGTTGTATAACAGAAGTACTAACGTACGTTACATTAGCAAAGAGAAAAAACGGAGGAAGAAATGTATGTTGTCGACTCGAATTTGGAGTCCGTTGAAGGACGTAGCTTAATATATTTGATGTCAAATTCGTGCAGAAGCTGCCAACAGAACAGCTCAGCAAGCAGCCGAAGAAAAAGCAGCAAATTCTGTCGAAGAAAACAACGCTAATACATCGTCGAACAATGAAGACTCGGTCAATCGCAAAGCGGAAGGTTCAGTTTCTAATCTTTTCTGTGCTTTTCATTAATTTTCAGCCGTTTATGCCACCGTGACTGGCAAATATATGTAATGAAACCGCGTATATAGAGATAAACTTACTGCACATGTACTGCAGTGAGTAAAGCAATCAAAAAGCGCATCGTGACTTTTTATGATTATTGCGCATTATAAATACTCTTACTTACTTACTTATTGTCCACTACCATATCGCGCAAATGTTAACGCGCTGCTGATCAGTGATTTTTCAGTTTGTTATGAAACCGTCAGTTTGTTATAAAGAACGTATTCATGTAGTCGAGCAACGTGAGAACATACAAGAAGCTCTGCTGTCGCAAAGAGGCCGCGCGATGCTTCGTGTCTGTCAGTACCCAGACAACATGCAATATACACACCCATATAAATGCCATATGTGTTGCTATATGGGTGTCAATATGGCAATCCTATATGGGTGTCCCATATTTTCTGCACCATAAAAAGTAGCTGGGTGTCTATATGCACATCCTATATGTGATTTATGTGGGAGGTATCTGGGTCCCAGATACAAAGTGTATATAGGTTTTACATGGGGGCTACATGCGAAAACTTTTAAAGTTGCAGTAATACTCTAAATTATCTGAATTTTAAATGTATGCTCTACCTGCTTAGGAGATTTCCAGTTACCCGGAGCATCCTATATGTGGATAATGTGGGAGGTATCTGGGTCCCAGATACGAAACTGTATAGGTTTTATATGGGTATTATATGCAAAGAATATAAAATTCCCACTAGACTTAACAGGCCTAAATAATTTGCACCATGACTGTCTACTATTATTGCTTGTCAGCAGTGTTCGATTTGTTAAAAAAGCAGTGGAGGGGACCCAAAGGGCAGTAACCAGAGGCCGCAGGGCCGACAGCAGGGGGTAGGGTTCTTGTCCCCACCAGTTAGTGGGCGGGGGAGTGCTGTAAGCTCCCCCAGTGGGTCCGAGGCAAAGCCCTCGGGCCAGAGCTGTTGGGGCATTTTATTGCTCAGAAGCACGTAGTACCATAAACCAATGCATTGGAGCTACCGAAATGTGGGCAGAGGGGTCAAAGACGACCCTCTCAGACCAAAATTTTCAGTCAGCAGTGACGGGGCCTCCGGACCAGTGAGGTGGGTTAAACCCCTGATAAATGGAACACTGCTCGTCAGATTTCGAGTTACTTGTTTGATTATGTAAAATTGCAAAATAACCATTGTCAACTGTTGTCACACCAGACGTCAAAAAGCAACCTTGATGATATAATAATAATCATAAAAACAATAAAAATGCGAACACATACTGATATGCATATAACTTCCAAACATCATAACCGACTTAGTTCTATCAACCGAATAGCACCAACAACAGCACCAGCACATCAGTTTGTTTTCGAAACACACTCTAGCATTAGGCCTACGTATACGTTTGTTAGTAAATTGCCAAACATTAAAAAGGCACAATAAATAACCGCTGTCAATTGTTATTCACTTACATCGGACGAGAAAGATCCATTTTCGTAAAAGCAATAGAAATGCGAACACAATGACATGAATATAACTTCCAAACATCATAACCGACTTAGTTCTATCAACCGAATAGCACCAACAACAGCACCAGCACATCAGTTTGTTTTCGAAACACACTCTAGCATTAGGCCTACGTATACGTTTGTTAGTAAATTGCCAAACATTAAAAAGGCACAATAAATAACCGCTGTCAATTGTTATTCACTTACATCGGACGAGAAAGATCCATTTTCGTAAAAGCAATAGAAATGCGAACACATAATGACATGAATATAACTGCCAAACATCATAAATGACTTAGTTCACATAGCCTACTGTGCAAGAAAACTATCAACTGAATAGCATCAATTAAACGAATAGCATCAATAACAGCAACAGCTGTCAGATCAGTTTGTTTTCGAAACATACTCTAGCATTTAATATACGTATAACAGAAGTAACATTAGCTACACCTAGTGACAAAAACATTGCAAATACACTACATTATATATGCACATTTATTCGCCAGCAAGCAATACAAACGAAAAGTATTAATAGCATAGTGAGAGCAAACTCCACTCTTAAAACCAAACTGCAGGCACACACCATTCACATGCTTTGTTTAAGGCCGGAGTACTACCAACAAAAGCATTCTCAATGAGACTACTAGGAGCATCATCACTACAGATGGTAGAAATAACACCTATAAATGCTGTTGAGAGAAAATCATATGACGTAGCATAATGTAATCATTAAGATTTGTTTTGTCCCAGGCTTATAAACATCACTATTCTCAATAAAAATTATTCCTTCTGACACATTGTTCAACTTTAACATCAAGGGCTTATGGTCACTAAAATTAGAAGCACTGTTTACTATACTAACATTCTGTACAGCAATTCTTAGCTGTTTTGTAACAAAAAAATGATTTATGAATTATTTACGCCTACTCTATCTATAGAGTTAAGGCCATTATGTTTTACCACTGTTTCGCATTTATTTTTTTAGTCACCTCAGATTCTCCGGTGTCTGTCAACAGACATTTTCAAACTTTTTCACACGATGTGGCTACACCTCCAATAGTGGTACACAGACAGCAAGTACTAGCTACTCTATATCACTGCCACTGCCACTCAGTGCACGCTGACGAGGAGGCAGCTTCTGTAGCCGATCGTGGCGTGCTGATGCTGATGGCATAGTGTTGTCTCTGCGATCACGTGCTCCAGTGAAGAACTTGGCACATGCCTCGCGTATATCATCATCGCCAGCTGACGTGAAGCGACGATGACGTCGCACAGCTTCTGGAAAACAGTGCAGTGAACAAAGTAGACATGTACACTTTATGTGATGTTAATGACATACACCATCCAAAAATCAATGCACTTGCTTTGTTGCGATTGAATGTAATTATATTAATCCAGTTCGATAAAACAGCAATGTACATTGTGTAGCATTTTGGTTCATATTTACATTTACTGGTACTCCTATTCTAATGAATGAAATCAAGCAGCAACTTGACTGAAACATATTGCACATAGTGTACCATAATTTACCACTACTTACTTGTTACAACTGCGGCAAGTACCAGGGAGCCAAATGCTCTCTTCCCCTTCTTGCCATACCAGTTGAAGAGCTTCTGTGCCGAGGGCGACAACAGAAGCTTCAACTGGTGTTTCACTGCAGTCTGCAGTGTCCTGCCACCGAGCCTTGTGAACTTTCTGATCTGAAACAGAAATGGCCATAGTTACTATAGAAGGCGAATAGGAAATGATACCACTTTCAATGATCTTGAGTGACCTCTGACACACATTTCAAGGTCACGATAATATTCAACGTCCAATAACTCGTCTAATAGTAAGTCGTGTATGATCTGTCCAATAGTTGCGTTTCCAGTGACCTTGAGTGACCCTTAACGTAGATTTCAAGGTCACGGAGATGCCCTCGACGAATTGTGTGCGCAGCTGACGTGCGATCTGTTTGCGATAGCTAAGTTCTTGTTAATCGTAGATAAACATATATTTATAGCATACAGAATGAACATGTCAGCAGTGTCTCATAGAAGCTGGTTTGCGTGACATTTACTTGATGCACAGATATACACTGTGGTCCCCAAAAAACGTCACTCTTTCTTATTTCACTGTGGCTTCTACAAATGCTGACCGTTTTCTACCAATTTACAGTGAGTGTCAATCACGCGCTGCCTCGGGTTGGCCACTTCTTGCACTGGTGTCTGATACACACGATATTGCATCACACTCCATATTCAATATCCAACTTCATTAAGATTAGCACTATCCTGAGGCCATAAAGTATGCAAGAATGAACTTCTAATCTTCACGCTCCAGTAGCTCGATCGTCTGACGTGCACGCCATACTGGAAGATGTAAGCATCAAATGTTTCCAAAGGTTGCGTATCAGCAATATGTAGGTGAGGTGAGTAAATATATATCGTTGTGGTGCAAATTAACTCTGTGTACCATGTGCTAAATATTATAGAAATTGGTCATCGTTTATAGAAACCACAGTGAAATGAAAAGGGGGTGACATTTTTTTGGACCACAGTGTAGATTACTTTACCAAAGCCTTCCTCATGTCAGCGTCTTCACGAAGAGCTGCATCAAATGCTTGTACATCGGCCTCATTCTGCAGTGGCAGCGACAAGCCATTTGGTAGCTGCAGCTCTTCGCTGTCAGCTTGACCTGCAAAGCAAAACACACGGTACAAATTTTAATTCACCAACAGCATACAGACATAACTAACATTGCACCTTTTACATTAGAAGTCCGAAGACTTTCAGCAATGTCACACATAGACAGACACACACCGTCTTACAGACACATTCCTTTGGGCACCAGTTGATAACATTTTCAAGATGATGATAATGCATTTCTACGTCTTACACTCTCTCAGTCAATGGCGAGGATTGCGCCTTCTGTAATTAAACAACAGGACTTTTCTGGAGCAGGTGGAAGCGGACAACTGGTGCTATAACTACTTCTTGGCCACCGCTGCCTTACGGTTAGGCTTTCGGCCATAGACTAAAGGAAGGAAAGCCCTGACAGAAAACCAGTCTCTGAATTTGTGTCTGGTGGGATGTTAAACATTAGCCAACCAATCACTGCACATAATTAGTCCACACCTCTACTGATCAGCCACAGCGGCTACCTAGCCACATTTTGTGATAAAAATTGTTACGATTCATACAAATTACTTTTGAGGGACAGTGGTGGAATTACGATGGGGCCCGAGGGGGCCTGGCCCACCTGAAAGACCTGGCGGCCCCTGCGAAACATGTTTTGAGGGTTCAAGGGGGCCTGTAAAAGGCCCCCTGAAATTGCAAGATGATCACCCATCAATATAGATGCTTTATTGCAATTTGCAAGTGTTTTTTTTGTACTGAAATTGCAGTAGAAAAACATTTTGATCCCCCAACATGTGACTTCTGGAGGGGCCATATTTTACCATTTTACGGCCCCCTCATAAATTATGCTGTAATTCGACCACTGGGTATGAAAACATACTTCAAAAAAAGTATAATTACCATGTATATCCTGCAAAACTGAGGTCACAAAATCCATTTGATGTTTCAGATCATTAATAGAATTTGTGAGCGTTGCCAAGGTCTGAAGCACGTGTGACTGGAATGCTGAAACAGTGCATGAGCTAATGTAACTACACAGCTAAACACTATACAGATGAATTTTGTTATACTATTACACAGAAATTATCCAAAATAAATTCTAAACTAGAATACACTCAGCGAGTACATATTCCTCCACCAAGCTGTTTAAATTGTCACAACATTTTTAACCTCATAAATAATCAAGTATTTTTGCCTGTGGATTAAACAAGAAGCTCAGCTATCGCAGAGAGGCTGTGCGGTGCCTCGTGTTGTTGAGTATTTTCGTTAGTCGCTGAAGGCTGCTCTAATTAGGATTAATATGGTGACTTTCGCAAATGTAAGCTCCGTCCATCTACCAAGTTTGAAGTTCGTAGGCCTTAGCGTTCGGAAGACACGGTGCATTTAGTGTGTCAGCTGTCTATCTACAACAGTTTCCCAGTTATTCGAACCACAATTGCAAAAAAATTGTCATTTTTACGTACCCAGGCCTTCATTTTTTTGTTTGCCCTGGGGATGCCCCTGCGGCAATCACGCAAAATGCTGCATGAATGAAAAGACAATTCAGTGCTTACCAAACCCCTCAGCAGCATGTAGGCCTACCCGTCTATCTTGAACAGTTTCCCAGTTATTCGAACATTCAATAGTTTCCGAGTTATACGATGCTTAAGTCAATGAGTAAGTCCAAAAATCGCTATTTTTACCACATTTTGGTTTCCCCTGGGGAATGCCCTGGGGCAATCACGCTAAATGTTGTACGGATGGAAAGAGAATTCGATGCTTACAAATTGTCTCGCTTCGCTGCATATGCCCATCTAACTATAACCGTTTCTGAGATGGAGCGAGATATTGGTCGAAAATCGTCAATTTTTTCATACCCCCTTGCATTCGACGCCCCCGTTAGGGGGGTTCCCGTTGGAATAACGCCTCGGTACGAAAAAACTAGAATGGCTTGGCTACCACATGGTGAAAAAATTTCGAAGATATCTTTATTCGTTTTAGCGCAACTCACGAACGTGACAGACATACAGACAGACGGACACCGCATGCCGGCAATAGCCGCGCTATGCATAGCATCGCACGGCAAAAATTAATACAAAAGTGAAGTGTTACCATCTGGCAAACATGAATCAAAAATGCATCAACCATGCCTTTGTGTGTAGGCTTCTGGCTTACATTTATCGATTTGTTCTTAATTTTTATGATCGGAATCATGGCTGGAAGCCATTCTAGTAAAGATTACAGATTTGGGAGTAATATTTGACTCCAGATTAAACTTCAGACAGCATATACAGGATAAAATAAATAAGGCATATAGTAGGATAGGATTAATTAAAAGAAATGTTATACATATGGATAAACATACATTTGTTATGTTATATAAATCATTAGAACACACATTGAATATGCTGTCTCAGTATGATGCCCGTATAAAAAGGGAGACATTGAAGACATTGAAAAGATCCAGAAAAGAGCAACTAAATTGATAATATCTTTAAAAAAAATTACCAGTGTTAGCTGTTGCTGCTGACGGAGCTGAGTTGACACGAGGAGTTCTCGGAGGTGCCGGTGGTGTCTGCAGAGCTGACACTGCAATTGGTGGTGGCTGTGAAGCTGACTGAGCGGAGTTGACACGAGGAGTTCTCGGAGGTGCTGGTGGTGTCGGCAGAGCGGACACTGCAATTGGTGGTGGCGGTGAAGCTGATTGAGCCGTGTCAACATGAGTTCTCGGATGAGCCGGTGGTGTCGGCAGAGCCGGCACTGCAACTGGTGGTGGCAGTGAAGCTAGTGGCAGTAATTGTGATGACAATGCCATACGTGGCACTGGAATTGGTGGCGGCGGTGGTGGTAGTGACTGTGACTTTGCAGTCTTTGTCCTGGTTTTCTGGGTCCCCTCCACTTCACTATCACTACCACTGTCAGCAACATGACGCCTGTAAGTGCATGGCCACAAACACAAACCCACGTCAGAGTGTACTAGCGAGTGGCATATCTAGAAGCCAAAATGGTCCTTGCTGAAGGGACCAGTTTTGTGGTGTTAAAGAACGGACAAAATTTCTCACTGCTTACTTCTAGACAATACCTAATTTTCAGCTAGTAAAACTTTGTATAAATCATGTTTTTGATGAAAATTCATAAGCACTTCTAGTTTTGTTTATAAGGAGCGACTGTGGCTTAATTGGTAGAGGCATGGACTCTTTTAACTCGGGAGACCCGGGTTCAAGTCCCACCGACACCAGGCAGGGCATCTGGACAAAATTGCTCCTGTGTGCCAAAAAGTCCTCCTGAATAATTTCAGGGGCAACGGGACAGCAAGACATAAAATCACATCATCATTATCATCATTCTAGTTTTGTTTATATGTGTATGTTACATCCGGAGGTACAGAAACAGCATATAGGCAAAGTTTATGAATAAGTAAACAATCACTGCCTTATAAGATCGGCTTTGTTCCACTTCTTAATGGTGACTTAACTTGTTCACCAAAGCTCAATGTAGTTGTATATTTATATGTCTGAGGGCTAAATAGACACCCATTATATGCTCATGCTCTCCACGCGCTTACCCAAAACTCTATTCCTAGATCCAAACTGGATCCCTAGATCCACCTCAGGTGGTAGTAACAGTATAACCAAGCTGTACTCTGTTACTACACATAACGACATACGTTGCATGACGCTTTGGCCGTCCAGTAGCTGTCACTTCAGGTTCCACCTCAGTATCAACATTCGACGTGTCATCGTCTTCCATGCGCTTTTGTTTCTTCATCAGCTTATCAAATGAGTCTGTCATACAGCAAGAACTTGTTAATGTAACAATTTTAACAGTTACTGTAATGCATCATGAATCATATAAAAGTATGTGTGATCGACATTCTGCGTGCTGCAGGCCTAGTGGCTGATTGGGGCGATGGTGTGTCTGCTAGCTGCACCGTGGGTCCAATAGTCCATTAGCACGGGCAATGGATGGCTACATAATGCGCTGCAGCACAATTGGCTCTTGCCAATCAGCTGCCACTTCCGAGATTGTAAAGCGCTGCTGGTCACGAGTCTCACTAAGTGGCACTATAACAAGTGTCAAGACCCTTACCTTTATTCAAATATATATGATTATTATTATAACACTCTCTCAGGCACAGGGTGTAATAGGTTTTATCAATTTGGTGTTGGCCACAAACTTCCAAGGAAACTGTACCTTTTCCCAGTAGCAAAGTGTATAGATAACAGTGAACAGTATTATTCAAATATATGTTCTTATTTGTCAACCTGACACACTGAGGATCCTGCAATGATAAAGTTTCCAGGATTGTTGAATAGTCGAGTGTTTCCTGGCTAACACTCTAGCATTTTCAGGTGGCCAGTGACAACTGTTTGCTCCTTTCAACCACACTGACGATACAGCAGCCACTGATCGGTCCTCAAATGTCACGAGCACATAGTACCTGCTGCATTAAAACACAGACATGAAAACATAAATTGCCACTACCAGTCAACATGCACAGCATGCTAAATGGAACTCATGGAAAGTTGTCAACTGAAAATAAATTCTCTTATATACCTATCATATATGTAAATTTTTCTGGTAGCAAGTTTACTGTTAATTCACACATTCAATAACTTAGTTGTATTAACAATCATTCGGTAGTAATTGTAACAGCAGCTGAGAAAGACTTTACACCTGTTTTAGTGAAGAACTGTTTAACAAGCAAGGGCACAGTGCTCTAGTGAAGCAGTGGAATAACAACATGTTGTGATCCGTCTCTCAAATAGCAACATTTTTTAGTGATCTGAGATACAGAAGCAACTTCAATTCCCTGTAGTTCGCCAGAAACACGATAAATGCCAAGACAGGCTGACTGAAATGGATAGCTGTAGAATGAGCACAATTCAGAAAATGACTGATACACAACCAAATGGTCTTGTTTGTCCTGCAAGAAATTTCTAACCACTGCTGGCTTTCCATCAATTAACACACAGCTGTCTTTTGCAGAAAGCGATACAGTAAAGCGGTGTTGATGATATTGTCTAAACTGACGTAAATGAATTAACTCTTTCGGAACAGGACCATCATCATGCAGCTTCTTCAAAATACTGCTTCGTGGAACTGTAGTTTTCACCGACATTTCCGACAATCTCTTCACAACCTGCTGCAATGGCGCATCTGGCTTTCTGAGCAGTTTTTTAATCTTCCCCAAATAATTTTCAAATACAAAGCACGATACATTATCCAAAGCACCGTGTGTTCTGACTTCATCTGGTAAATGTATAACAGAATGCACGTTGTAGGTCAAAAATTCCTTCCCATACAACTTGCCAAAATGGTCAACAAAGTTTGACAGAATCACTTCAGCCTGAGCAAGCAACTCCAAACAGTGTTCTGGACTCAGCAAAATGAACATACCGACAGATAGTAACATGAAATTGTCATACATTACATCTGGAATGATACCTTTTAGACAAACAGGACCCGTATACAACAAAAACTGACGCAATTCTGTTGCTTTCCACCGATCTAACTCGGAAACTGAGCGTGGCTTACGGGCAAATTCACTTGGTACACATTTTTTCACAGCAAGTAGTTTGTTTGAGATGAGGTCAACAGAGTGTCCACCTAATCTTGTTCTCAGTGGGCCCTTCATCCAAAAATAAAACAACTTCCGCATGACCCCCAAACAAACTGAATGCATGTAATCTATTGGAAAATTGCTGACCATGCCAACAGACAGACAAGAAAATGGTGACGGTCCTTGATGATGAAAGACATCCGTTCTTGCTGCAAATGACTCATCTGTACGCAACATTGCCTGTGTTTCTGGGAATGTCATGCGATTTGCTGTATAATGACCTTCCTGAATGCATTTGTCACAGCCATGATAACCTGTGTGACCTTTAACACTTTTCACAAATGCTCTCGCTGGCATGTCACATACTACAGCTGATAAGAGAACTGTGTACTGTTTATTATTGTGCCAAAAACCATCATGCTGAACACCACAAAACTCGTCTACAAACTGTTGCAGATATTCAGCTGCTTTTGTTGGCTTGCTCTTGCCATAAAAGAGACCAATTACAAATGGCTCTCTCACTGGGCAATTTGTGACTAGTCCCAGGATTGGCCAAAATTGGGCACTTGAGCTACGAAACAGTGGCAGGCCATCTATATTAACCTGCAACTTGATTATGGTGTCAGTATCACACACGCCATACTTATCAATGATGTTTGTCAGGGAAGCAACAAGTCCGAAGTGGTGGTATGATCCACCAGCAACACTCTGCACTTGAACAGTGCCACAAGTTAGTAGCAAAGTACGGGAATCCTTTGGTAGCTCTGGATATCGTTTCCTGACAATTTTTAACAAATCTCCAATGGCTGCATGTGACACATTATGGTCTCCAGCCCATTTCTGCAACTCGCTAACCACACTGTCATCAGGGTCACTGATGTCACTGACAGTGTCACTTACATCGCTTAAAGTGTCAGCACTGTCAAAATAATCAGTATTTATTGTACTGACATGAGCAATACCATCACTCGGTAATAACTCGGATATATCATCAGTTACTGATACACTGTCATTTACATCAGCACAATCTCCACTTGCTTCAGCAACACATTTTTGACTCGTTTCAGGTATTGGCTTATTCAATTCATCATCACTGTCACTCAATGCAGTTTCAATAGCATGCAGGGCCTTTTGCAAGCTACCCTGTAACCGGCGTTTCTTTGTCCATCTAGATATTGGTTTGTAATAAAAAGCCATGGCTATCAAGAAAAATGTCCAATGTTAAATGTTACAAAAGCTACATGCTTTCGTTGCTGCTCACCAACTTTCTAATGACTGCTGTTCTTCGGCTGCAATTCCTTTGAGACCTGCAAACAAACATAAAATGCTAATAGATCAGTGAACATATCAAGGAAAAATTAATAAAACTTACAGTATGATCGGACTAATTAAACATAATTTCATTCAAATGGATACAATAACATTCTGCTTGTCATATAAAGTCTTTGTTAGACCTCATGTAGAATATGCACACTCTGCATGGTATCCACATAAGAAAGAAGACATTGATGAAATTGAAAAACTTTTTACTATAATACTACGGAATTCCTTTAAGGTAAGCAATCAGAGATTTTCTCAAGACATTAAAAAATATTCTTTTATACCGAGAGTAATTAATATTTGGAACAGTGTGCATGTAGTTACAAAGTGATTATTCCTCCGGTCACCAAACAAATAAATGGTGACATTATTTGTTGCATAGAGCTATTCACTCACCGTGCACATGCACGATGAATAAGGTATTGCCTAGGTTTTAGTGTATGTCTCAAAATGGCTACTTTCCATGCACGCGCACAGTGATTAAGGAACCACGTCAGTCTATTCACTGTCCGTGCGCACCGTAAACAAGTTATCAACTAGATCTATTCGTCACGCTGTTTATAAATTATAAGTTTTATAAGTGCGCTTTAGGTATGCAACTCTTTCCGTAGGCTGTTAGATTAGCGTAAGTGGGCGCTCGCTCAGCGTAAGCGGGCGACCATGTTATATTTTGCTAATGTTTTTTTAATTTATTTTTTTTACGGCCGCCTTATGCAGAAATCAGCAGCTCCCAGTTGTTCGCTAGGGGCATATGGGAAACTTGAGACCGTGAACCGGGACTGTAAAACTGGACTGGGACCGTGGAACCGGGAAACTGGAGACCGTGGAACCGGGACCGGGACTGTAAAACTGGGACCGTGGAACTCGGAAACTGGGGACTGGGAAACTGGAGACCGTTGAACCGGGACTGGGACCGTGGAACCGGGACTGTAAAACTGGGACCGTGGAACTCGGACACTGGGGACTGGGAAACTGTAGACCGTTGAACCGGGACTGTAAAACTGGGACTGGGACCGTGGAACCGGGAAACTGGAGACCGTGGAACCGGGACCGGGACTGTAAAACTGGGACCGTGGAACTCGGAAACTGGGGACTGGGAAACTGGAGACCGTTGAACCGGGACTGGGACTGTGGAACCGGGAA
>Ga0209339_1000513_pt1 | contig 14235 bp, 7 predicted proteins | sample OlaalgELextract3_FD_187376 | JGI IMG/M metagenome (GOLD analysis project Ga0209339, IMG submission 187376) | Olavius algarvensis symbiont microbial communities from Tuscany, Italy - Type A ELBA extract 3 (SPAdes) (version 2) | ecosystem: Host-associated > Annelida > Digestive system >... | reverse complement strand
AAGCTTTCGAATGGCACCAGTTTCAATGACATTGAGTGACCTCTAACCCCGATTTCAAGGTCGCGATATTATTCGACGTCAAAAAACTTGAAAATGGTACAAGATAGAGCTATATTTACAATGGCCGACCAATAGAAAGTCGCATATGGTCTGTCGAACAGCGCCATTTTCAATCACCTTGAACGACCCCTAACCTGGTTTTCAAGGTCATGCCATTCTTTGACACTGAATATCTCACAAACGGCTACAGATACGGCCATAGTTATTATGGAAGGCAAATAGGAAACCGTACCCAAGCTTTCAAATGTTACCACTTTCAATGACCTTCAGTGACCTTTAACCCACATTTCAAGGTCACAATAGTATTCAGCGTCAAATAACTCGACTGCTACTAAGTCGTGTATGATCTATCCAATGGTTCCGTTTTCAGTGACCTTGAGTGACACTTAACCTTGATTTCAAGGTCATGGTGTAATATTTATGCCTATAGATGCCCTCAGCGTATTGTGTGCGCAGCTGACGTGTGATCTGTTGGTGATAGCTAAGTTCTTGTTCCGAATGGGTTGAAGTTCTGAGTGGTGTGCCACAAAGCTCCGCATTGGGCCCCCTTGTGTTCCTCCTATTTGTCAACGATCTACCCGACTGGATCAGCAGCAACATTCGAATGTTTGTGGACGATACAAAGATTTGGTGCATTATTAAGGAGCTTGATGATGGTTTGATGCTTCAAAATGACTTGGACAATCTTGTAAAATGGTCAGATTAATGGCTGCTCAAGTTCAATATTTAAAAGTGCAAAGTTGTGCATTTGTGACACAAACTAAATACACAGTACTACACGAAACGAAGAAGGGGCTACTCTGACATTGGCGACAACAGAAGAGGAAAGGGATTTGGGAGTGATAAATTTTTCCAACTTGAAGCCCAGTGCCCAGTGCCTTAAAGCTGCTAATAAAGCTATGTCTGTTATGAAGCTATGTTACGGATAGTTTCAATGTTATTGTTATCTACAAGGGGTACATTCGACCACATTTAGAGTTCTGCATTCAGGCATGGTCTCCCTTCCTGGCAAGGGATAAACTAGTGTTAGAGAATGTTCAGCGAAGAACTACCATGCCGGTGTGTGGACTGAAGAACAAAAGTGATGAAGAAAGATTGAGAGTTCTTGGTTTAACCACATTGGAGACACGACAATTGTGGGGAGACTTGATAGGAATATATTGATCATCGCCAGCTATTTGGACTTGTGTCAAATGGTCATGAATTGCGAGGACATGATCTTAAGTTGTATAAGCAGTATAATAGACTGAAAATCAAGAAACATTTCTTTTCACAAAGAGTCATTGATGCTTGGAACCAACTTCCACCATCAGTTGTGGATGCTGCATCCATCAACTCATTTAACAGAAATCTGGACGACTTTTGGAAAGACATGGGCAATAAAAACTAGCTTTTCAGCCCATCATCATTCAAGATTCAAGCCTCTGTGCCCATCAAATAACAAAAAAAGGCAATGTACAATTATACAGCAGCCCAATTCCTTAAGGTCATTATCCAAGCGCCTCTGTATCCGCATAGGACATTATGGCGCTATACAAATGCTGTATTATTATTATTAGTCATCCACGTTAGACAGACTTCTGTTAGCGACTCCGTTAACATGGTGCTACACTACTGTGCAGTCTGTGAACCACTTAACGAAGCTCAGTGGCACCGCACAATGACATATATGTACAGTGACGTATATGACACAAGCAAACTATATGTATGAAAAGTTAAAAACTCAAAAATATTTATCAGTTAAAACAGTGAGTAAAAAGTGTCTTTAGAGGCTCATTTTCACATGTGTTATTTAATCTTTTGGGTGTTTTTACGCAGAAGAATATCATTTCACTGATGAGTTCAGTCAAAGAGTCTGGTGCAGTTGCATTACTAACACGAGCTGTTGAGCTTGATAATGAAGGTCGCTGTGATGAGGCGCTTAGCTGCTACCAGTCAGGAATTGAACAGCTTATGACAGTTATGAAAGGTTTGCAGGTGTTTCATCATAGCTACTTACCAGTGCCTGGCTTGAGAAACTACGGTTAATTGCAACTCTTGAAGCATTTTTGCCTATTTTCCCCAGGCATAGCGATACAATAGCTAATTTTCTTGTTCATTTAATTGCAACTGGAATGATTCTATGTGATGCACTTTATGGTAATGAAAATGTAAATCTTTACAACGTTTTATGTGTTAAGGTCAGTTGTTAATGAACGTATGCTTATTTCTGGTGAAGTGTTCCCTTGTTTATTTATAAATTTCTCTTTACAATATTTAGGCCACAAGTCTGGTCATATCCGAGTGTCTCTTCATGTTTTCCTTTTGTCGACATTGTGCAGTGATTGTTGTAATTTATTTGTAGAGTCTACAGACAGCAGTGTTAAAAGTAGGTTGAAAACCAGAATGCTGGAATATATTGAACGTGCAGAAAAGCTGAAAGACTGTATACAGAAACGAAAAGATGGTATTTAAAAAAATTGTTTTAATTTATTTCATTTCTGTCAGTGTAAGTGTTATTTGTATTAAGTTCAAATAGATTATTGGCTATGTCACAGACTGCACAGTAGTGCAGCACCATGTTAATGGTGACCTCACTTTCCTGTCTGGGAGATATGCCCCAAGTCAAATTTTGAGGGCCTTTGAGAAGATGGGTGAAATATAACATCTCTGTGACTTTTTGTGGGGCCATATCCGTTTCTGTTGTTTCTCGTTCTGGCTTACAAGTTAGACCCATTAACATATTTTCACACGCAATTGCTTAAAACATGCAGAATCATGCAAGGATGTGTATTTTGGGGGGTTAGAACAAGTAAAATTTATCATATCCCAAGTTTACTGCAAAACCCCAAATTTTGTACAAGAATTGAGAATAGCTGCAATAATGACCTAGCCCTACATTTTCATAGAAGAGTGCCAAAATTTCTTCCTTTAACGAGAAATTTGGTACAGTGAATGCAAATACAGCATCATTTCTTTAACTGAAAGTAGAAATATAGCACATTTTGCACATATGCAGTGAAACTTTAGCCAAGATGGTCTTATTTATGTAGCTGATGCCAAAATTTCCACTTTGGGAAATTGGGTATTCTGAATCTGAATCTGACATCAGACTTTTAATCAGAAGTAGGTAGAATTATAGCATATTTTGCATATGCACAGTGAAAATTTAGGCAAAATGGTCTTATTTATATCGTGATAGCTAACATATTTGCCACGCGATGCTGTGAAAGCATGGCCTATGTCGTCATGTGGTGTCTGTCTGCGTGTGTGTCCGTCACTTTAGTGCATTCTGTCAAAACGAATAAACATGTCTTTGAAATTTTTTCACCATCGGGTAGCCGAGCAAATCTAGTTTTTTCTTACCAAATGGCATGGCAATACTCCGATGGGAACCCCCCTAAAGGGGTCGCTGAATGCAGGTGGTGTAGGCAGAAATCGCAATTCTGAGCCTTTATCTGGCTTCACTGCCTGCTGTTAACGCTGCAACAGGCCAGGTGTTGTCAACACTCGCCAGTGGACCACACATCACTGGTAGTAAGCGGCGGTGTTGATTGCGGAAGAAGACGACGAAATGTTTATGACAAGAAGCCTCAAGGTTATGCCAAAGACAACAGAACAGCGCATTTAACTGCACTCAGTGACAAATCTGCAGCCTACGTAACTAACAGTAAAGGACTCTACTCAACGTTTTGTACTATTGAAGCTAACTACTGACAGACATGAAGCATCGCGCGACCTCTTTGCAACAGCAGAGCTACTTGTTTTCTAAGAAGTCGGATGTGCTGAATCCAAATCTGACGACATTTTTTGCAGCAGAGGTAGAAATATAGTGCATGCATGGTAAAAATTTAGCCAAAATCGTCTTATTTATGTAGCAGTTGCCAAAATTTTTTCTTTTACAGGAAGTCGGATGTGCTGAGTCCAGAAAAAAGCGCATTTTGTGCATGTGCAGTAACAGTTATCCAAAACAGCCTGCAACAATTCAAACTTCATTTCTTTTATTGGATATCGGATTCACCGAGTCTGAGTGTGACATCAGGTTTCCGAATGTAGCATAATGACACCTCTGAATAAATGGGGGAATGTCTCGGTTACAGAAGCACATAACCCCAAGGCCTTAACAAGGGGATGTTTTGGGTGTTAATTAAAAGATTTTGTCACAGTATGTAGTCACTAATGCTGCAAACTGAATTTTGTATCACAATGTTTGTGACAGTGTTGAATGAGTGTCGTTTCAACTGAGTGTTAACGCTTCCTGCTTACTTAATCATTTTTCTAGAATGATGTCACAGTTATTTGCTCATCTTGTAATCTGCAAATAAATTTGTAGTGTTAATTTGTTAAGTTAACATTTGTATGCTTGAAATTCAGACAACGGTCTAAGACTCGTCATGGATCTGGACTGCCACTCTGCCCGCTCGAGAAGTTATGTCAGACAAAACACCCGCAAAATAAGTTACGGCTTTCTGGACTTTGCATAAGCATCAAAATTTGGACAACTAATAATTTCGGCAAATGTTGTGGTTTAAGCTAGTGACTTAGTTTTGCTCTACAGCTTGGTTTCAAACTTCAAAGCGTAGTACCTTAAAAATCCTTTAAAGAATAGTGGGTGACTAGTACCTACATTGGTTACAGACAAGCCCAAAAAATTGTAGCTACACAAGTGGTATATGTTTAGTGATAGCTAAACTGATATTTAAAAAACAGCAAATATTAGTGTAAAAAATACAGTTTACACATGTGTCAATAACAACCTTGCACACCTAAAACAGCAGACATCAGATCTGATATTTTAGTTGTGTAGCACTTTTATGTTTTGGCAGTGTGCACAATGTCTCCATTAACATATGTATAAACTGTAGTTAATACATTAGTTTAGATTGGTTGGTGAAGCAAATTTATCATTAGCATGTATTTTAATCAGCACTATTCTGAAAATGTATACAGAGGAGAAATACCATGAGCAGATTCGCATTGAAGAAGGTTCTTGTGGCCACAACTATGAGGAGATATTTGGACGATTTCTTGATGCCTCTGTTACTGAAGTTCATGTAGAAGATTCATATATCCGCAACATTCATCAGGCATGTATCACGTATCATCACAGTCTGAAAGGTAGTTCAGACAGTACTAACGGCGACCTTGAATTTCTATGGAAATAGGCATATTTCAACTCCCCACAAAATTGATACCCCTGGGCCGATCAAAAAAAATTTGGCACAGTTGATTACGTACACGAAAGGACCCCCTATACCAAATTGATACAAATCCACCCAATGAGGGCTTCTGGGCAAATGGGTAAAATATAACAAAAACTAATTTTTATTCATTTGTGCCTTTTTTCTTTGACTCGCCTACAAGTCAGACCTGTTGATGCAAGGATGTGCCTTTTTGGGGTTATAAAACGTAAATTTAATGTTAAACAAACCCCTATTTATCCCCAAAATTATCAAAATTTGGCCGCAAACTGCACTTGGTTTTTTTGACTGAAAACACTTAACAAGAGTAAACTACCGTTAATCATCATCGTAGCTACATAAACGTTGCATATTGAATAGGTAAATCTCTGTTGGCGATTCCAAATATGGTACTTTTGATGACAAATTTTACCCCTATCCTTATTAGCTCCCAAATCCCCAAATTTTGCATTACAAATATTTTTTTTGCTCGAAACACACTGTTTCCATTATCATAGATACACATGTGCTAAAACTTTTTTACACAACTGTGGTGTGGGGAGTAGTGTACCAAAAACAACTTTTAAGGCTTAAATTAATGGGGTCTGGGCTAGGGGAGCATCCCGAAAAATTTGGGACCCCCTACTTATTTCTGCACCCACTGAAGCTAGCAACTTCAAATTTGGAACACAACTTGGGTTTGGGGAGTAGCTTGGCAAGAAACAACACTTTTACAACCGAAATTGGCTAAGTTTTGTCTTTAGTTGCTTGTCTTTGTTTGTTTGTTTACTGCGTCTTTAATAAGATTATCTTCATGAAACTTTGAGAATACATCAGCAATGGCTGACAGACCATGCCTGTTGATTTTGAGCCATAATCAAGATTATTGGAACAAAAAATGTAACGATAATCAGACCGTCTTGGCAAATGTGTGTATACTTCAGGTGGCAGCACCCTGCAGTGTGATGTCATATTTTATTATCGTGATTGTTGATGCAGCAACTGAGGCGAGGATGCTGTTGTCGTTGTTAATATCAAATAAAAAGATAAGAACTAGTGTTTGAACATAATTTTGTTCAACAACATATCGATGTTGAATGGTGCTTAGATGAAAATGGCTGCCAAAGAGAACCTATCTTCACAACCTGATCTGCTTTCAACCCCCTTGCATTACCTGCTCCTCAACTGTTGTTACTCTTTCCTGCCAACCAACCATCTCATTGAAAATCACAGATTGCTCATTTAGGTATGCATCACCTAGTCTTTGGAATCAACTACAGATTCATTTGGTCAGCCTCACCATTCTTGTCTCAATTCACCTCCTCTTTCACTTGTCAACCCACTTGTCAAACTGTACTCTCAGCATCCATCACCCCTTTACTTTTTATCGTGCGTCAGCATACTGACGCGCGATATTGATATAGCAAATCTGTCTGTCCGTCTGTCCGTTACATTCCGGTACCAGATGAAAACGGCTTAACATATCGTCATAGTTTTTACACCATACGGTAGCCCAATCATTCTAGTTTTACCAGCATTAAACATTTTCACAAAATTCCGACGGGGTCACCCCCTGCGGGGCGCTAAATACAGGTGGGGTAGAAAAATCGCGATTTTCTACCAATAAGTCGCTATATCTCGCAAACGATACAAAATATCGCCATAGTTACTATGGAAGGTGAATAGGAGCTCATATGCGATCTATCAAATGGTGCCATTTCCAATGACCTTGAACGAACCCTCACCCCGTTTTCAAGGTCACACCACTCTTTGACGCTAAATATATCACAAACGGCTACAGATAACGACCATAGTTACTATAGAAGGTGAATAGGAAACCACACCCAAGCTTTCGAATGGCACCAACTTCAATGACCTTGAGTGACCTCTAACCCCCGATTTCAATGTCACAATATTATTCAACGTCAAATAACTCGAAAATGATACAAGATAGAGCTATATTTACAATGGCAGACCAATAGAAAGTCGCATATACACTGTGTCCCAAAAAAAACTGTGGTCCCGAACTTTGGCGATAACTTTGTCAAATCTTAATCGATTTAAAAAATTTTTGCAATAAAACCAAGGTTGCGAGCAGAGTGGGTTGTAGTGAGAGAGCACTCCTGTATTTTAGAGAGTTGTTGTTTAAGTCCAATAAGAAGAAATTCAGTTTTAGAAGAGTTGAGAGTGAGAAGATCGGCAGTCATCCAAGATGAGATCTGTTGTAGAGCATTTTGTAAGTGACTGATGTTGGAGTGGAAATCTGATGGATGGAAAGAGAGAAATTACCTTTTACGTAAACACGTAATTTACGTAAATTTTACGTTTTACGTAATTTACCTTTTACCTATTACCTTTTAAATTTGTTAAGTTTAATGTAAGTGTATGTTGTGTGTTGTCAAATCAACAGATTTACAACTTTTTACGTTTCTGTGAGCTGTTACTTTTAACTTGTGCACAGCTGAAGACAATTTATTTAACAACAGGCTGTGATGACGTACGTTGTATTTTGATATTTATATTAGGCAGTAGTGGATTTTTGTCGCTGTCAACTGTGCTGGAACGCGACTTGGGCATGTTCTTCACATGCAGGTGTTGAGTTGTTACTAACTTGAAATCAAAATGAAAAAATCAATTCCGAGGCAACGCAATACTGGTGTGACATGTGCAGATTAATACTTTCTATCGATGTTTTGCTATCTATGGAAATAAAACGAAATGTGGAGGTGATGCATGTTTGATTTATAGCTTACTTATTTACTGCTTAGCGCACATGCTTGGCGATAAGCAGGTTGTGACCTCAGTATCGCATCATGCCTATTTAGTGTTGTTTACATTTTTTTGTGGAAAATAAAATGCCTCCAAAGAAGAAGAAATTGTGTTTAATTTAGGGGCAGTCTAAATTAAATTTTAAACTTCACTTAAGTGGGGGATGAGTAGTTTCTTAATGGACATCAGCACAAAAAGGCTATTTAGTGCCATGCAATGTTTATATGATCGATGAGATATGAAAGTAATTAATAAGAAGGTAAAACCTATGAATCGATGGAAGTGATCAGGTATTTACAGTTTGGCATATAGAAATTGGCTTAATGCATTTCTTTAACAATAGACTTAGTAAAGATGTTACGAGGAAAAATACATTAGCTGAAACTACAATAAGAATTGCTTAAAATTTCTTGTCAGTGACTGTTCCAATTGTAGGCCTATGTCAGTAATGCACTGGTAATATGCCATGCGTTAATACATGTTTTCTGAGTGACATTGCCTATAGTTACTCTAGCGGCAATTCTGCAGTACCTGAGTCGTCATAAATGCCAAGGAAGTGAACAAGAAACTAAGCTATTGCAAATGGCACGTGATCAGCATCATATAAAACACATGAATGCAATACCTTCAGTGAACATAATGAGATGTGGCATATAGAAATCTTTAAAATAGCAAACTTTTGCATGTTGGTAGGACATAATCTTACATGCATCACCCCCTTTGGGGCAATACCCACTGGAGCATCCAGAAATATAGCGTCTGTAGCATGGCGGTCAGAGATATTATGTTTTTGCCTTTATTAATTAGTTTCTCTGTCAGCAAGATTACTGAATTTGTTATGCATAAAATTCCACAAAATTTTCGGAATGGGCAGCTTGGGACAAAAACAGTGAGTGAGATTTTGTGGTGATCCAGATCTGCATCCAGGGACTTCTTGTACCGGTACTTTTATTAACATTGTGAAGTTGCATTGCATGCATGCAGTAGAATTAACTGTTATGGGAAATCCATCTGTCATGGGCATGTATTGTGGGGAAGGCCACTTTGGGAAATCCTAGTATGGTATAACTGCATGGATAGCCTTGGCAGAGGTTTGCACTCCCTGAGTGCTCTATGGTTAAACGGTTTGGATTATTAGCGACGTCAGTTTAAATGGTGTATCACTGCAGTGTTTTGCATACTTTACGTTCACTTACTCAACGTGTTTGTGACTATGTTTTTACGTCATTTGATAACTGATGTCATGAGAGCTTCTTGCCTAATGAACACTACAGGGTGGGCCAAAAACGGACTGTTTTTGAGATCAGATAACATTGCAACGACTAATGATAGAAAGGCGCGTAATACGTCAGAAGTTTCAGAACTTTGTCTAGAATGAAATTCATAATTTACATGTCAGTGCAGTTAAATATTCTTTGCCTAATTTGCATAAATCGTCAATACCCCCCAAAATTGCATTGAATTTGACAATGAAGCATGAGTCTTGTTCAATTTTCATTTGAAATACAGTAAAACAAAGACGATCTCTAACACATATGGTTAGTCCAGACAAAATTCAACATGACCACCCTTTCCCTTGATAACCATCGTCAGTCTTTTTGGCAGCTTATCAATTGCTCGGTTCAGTGTGTCCTGGCTTCGCAGAGCCCAGGAGTCGATCAGAACTTGCTTCAGCTGATCAGTATCTGAAATTATGTGACGATACACCATCTGCTACACGCTGTCCACACTGAATAATCCGCGGGATTTAGATCTGGACTGTTCGGCGGCCAGTTTTCTGGTTCAGTGAACTCAGGCACATTGGAATGCAGGTAAGCAACACTGTGGTGAATTGCGTGCATGGTGCTCCGTCCTGCTTGAACACACGTTCGAGATACGGTGAATTGCCGGCAATAAAGCTTGTTCGAGTCAGTTCTCACAGTAATAGACACCTATTATTTTAGCACCTGGCTGCACAAACACAAGGTCCGTCTTACCAAGTTTTGAAACAGTGACAAAAAAACATAGGCCTAACGCTTTGCGAGAAATGTTTTTTTCCCTTAAGCATTCGCTCGGCAGACACCTCACTCTTTGACCTGACATGTTGAATTTCCTCTGGACTAACCATATGCATTAGAGATCGTCTGTGTTTTACTGTATTGTGAATAAAAATTGAGCAAAATTTATGCGTCATTATCAAAGTCAATGCAATTTTGGGGTTATTGACGATTTATGCAAATTAGGCAAAGAATATTTAATTGCACTGACATACGAATTATGCACTTCATTCTAGACAAAATTCTGAAACTTTTGACATATTACACGCCTTTCTGTCATTAGTCATTGCAAAGTTATCTGATCTTAAAAATAGTTCGGTTTTTTGGCCCACCCTGTATATTGTCATGAATGGTACATTGTAGCAATAAGAGAATCACTTTTACAGTTTTGTTCAACCATTGTAGAGCACTGATAGCCAACAGGCGCAGAAAAATCGACTCTGCGAGTTAACAAATAGTTTATGGCATCGTGGAGTTGGTCTTATTGTCAGCTATTCACCAACTTTGCACGATCGAGAAATACGGCAAGTGTCAGTGCTGTTTACACTGAAAGTTTAGCAACTGTGTTGGATTGTTATGCATTTTCTACTTCTTGCATGTATGTGATTTATGATGAATACTGTATACCAGTTATAATTTTGTGCCATTTATTTGCCGAGCATTATTATAAGTGAAATGGTGATATGAATATGGCACAAATCATATACTGACAATATGAGTAATTATATAGAAAAACTGCACACAGTCTATCTAAAGTTGTATAAGCTCTAAAACATCAAAAATTAAAATGTTTATTAATTATAAGCGTGAAATATATGCACTAGCACATTTAAATCTGTCAACAGCCAGCTTTAAATGTCTATAATGTTTTATGCTTATAATTAATAAACATTTTAATTTTTTCTGTTTAAGAGCTTTGGCTTATACAACTTTAGAAAGACTGCGTGCAGTTTTCTGTATACTATTTGTTTTGCTGTTTTAATAAAGTTTGTTGGTAGGAGATATGACAGATTAGTAACCTAGACTATAGCGCAAACAGGTGAGTTCTGCATAGGCTGAAAATAAAGATCTGTAAGTTGAGAAGTCTTGTAGGCCTTGAGATCATCGCACCTGTGTTCCCGACATTCATTTAATGACGTCACGCGAATAAACTTCCGGTTTTGCCTTTTGTTGATGTGTCATTTCTGCATGACTGTGATGCATCTTCCCATAAAATGAGGTGCAGATATCTTTATCCAGTTCGGAGTTATTGACATTTTTCTGAAATTCAAGATGGTGGCCGCTGCTATCTTGGATTTCCAGGTTAATGTGAATTTGGCCATTCCGGCGTCTTGATAGTGTGGTACTTATGTTTTGTATCAAATTTGGTGCAAGCATCTGTTATAGTCACTGAGATCGACGTACATATGCTTCAGACTTTCATTTGATGACGTCACGCGAATTAACTTCCGGTTTTGAATTTTGGTCATGTGATCGTCTTCGTATGGCATCTTCCCATAAAATTTGCAGATAACTTTATTCAATCCAGAGTTATTGATATTTTTCCAAAATTAAAGATGGCGGCCGCCGCCATCTTGGGTTTATTGGGACCACCCACGAAGGCCCATTCCATCGTGGTGCATAGCTTCTGTACAAATTTTCTCATGAACGGCTCAATAGTTTTCAAGTTATAGGGATTTGAATTTTTTGTCGTTCGGGCTTCTATTCACGCCCCAAAATTTTAGTTTTGGGGGGATTTTACCCCCAAAATTTAGGGGCACGTCGTTCAAACCCCCAAAAGGCACTTTTTTACGCTGAACGACGCGTTTTGAGCCCTCATTGGTCCAGATCTGACGCACAGTGTGACCTGTGGCCTTGGCAGAGAAAATAAAAAAAGAAAGAAAGACTGGCAAACTGGCTATTCGCCCAGACCACCAACGTTGCTGTATCGAAATCAAAGTTTGCATGCCGGGGGCCTCCAGTGTGTAGTTCTAAATATCAAAAAATTTAGTTTTATAAAAAAAATCGGTTGCAGTGGTTTTGCCGCTGTAGGTGGTCGAAAATCGCCATTTCCCATTACTTTGGCCATCGGCTTATACAACAGCTTATACTACCGTACAAGCCGTAATACTAACAACTGTATCAGAGACGATACGAAAGCCGCCGCTCGTCAAAACCTAAACTGCATTAAAAATAAAAAAATAAAACATGGCGAAAAACGATTTTCAATATGGCGGATGGAATTCTTATACCCTGCAATGTGGCACGATCACGACATTGATTTCGTCAGGTGACTGCACCCTGCAATGTGGCATGTGGCTCTGAAATTGTGACGGTGAATTCACCAAGTGGCAGCACCCTGCAATGTAATACGTGGCTCTGGGATGATATGCCATTGAATTCACCCAAACGTCCACCATATTGGAATTCTACGTCTGGTTTCCATTTCCACACATCACTGCAGTCGACATGTCATTCTGTACCAGTCTGCGAAATTTTATCCAAATCGGACCACCCTCGGCAGAAAAAAATGACATCATGTCAATTTTAAAGATGGCGTATCTCAGCCATCTTGGATTGTAGAGATCCAATAATGGGTTCTTTGAAAAGCCCAGTTAAGCTTACGGAACTTCCTATAGGTCATCAATAGACACCATAGCTCTAAATTGCTTAGTTTTTGAGAAAATCGCGTTTTTGCATTTTGGCGTCGAGATCCAAGAAAAGATGACGTTGCGTCGATTTTCAACATGGCGGATCTCCGCCATCTTTGATTTTAGGGGTCCAATAATGGGTCCTTTACAAAGCTCATGTACGATTTTTTATACGTCGTTAATAGAGACCGTAGCTCTAAATTGCTTAGTTTTTGAGAAAATCACGTTTTTTTGCATTTTGGCAACAGACAGACAAATGGACAAACAGATGGACATCATCGATGCGTGAAGCCGCAGTCTCGCTGTCGCGAGCTGCAGCTTAATAATGTCAGATACAAAAACACGAAATTACGAATTTTTGATGCAGACTTGCTAAATTTAAGGTTAAATAACTAAAAGGGATGTCAGTTTTCATTAGTGAGTAATACTGCAGTATATAAGTTTTACTGTTGTGTGTTACTTGTCTGCAGGTTCAACAATGGTTGGGTGATACAGATTGGACGTGGACTTGATATTTTCAAAGCTCCTGACAGCAAATTCAGCGTCGGCTTTTGCGATATGCGCCTACGACGTTGTCATGAAACGACTATTAACATATTTCACTGTGACCATACCAGAACTACTGCATCAGCTGCTAACGTTGATGTTTCATAACCAAGTTATGCATTTGCAATTTTTAAATACCGTTGTGATATGTTGTAGTAATGTAAAGTGCCTCAAAATTGACATATTTTATGTAAATATTCTACCTAATTTTATGTATTTTGTGACTGATTTATACAGTTTTTGCCAATGAGATAGCGTACCTGTAAGTTAATGTACTGATCTTCCGTTTTGCAGGATATTTTAAAAACAGAACCATATGCGTTTTTTGGTGTGGCAACTGGCACGGAGGCTAGCACACCATGACAGCTGCAGGGATTTATCCAGACCCCCGTGGGGGGTTATAACCCCCCTGGATTGGACGTGGACTTGATATTTTTTTCGTATTTTTGTATCTGGGGGAGGGGTTATAACCCTAACCCCCTGGGTTATAACTCGAGCAGTCGAGCTATGCGCAACTGGCGATTTTTTTCAAAAATTTATGCCACCTGACAATCCATGGACCTGCGTATTTTGTGAAAATAATGCAAAGATACTCGCAACGGTTATTTCGTTACGGTAATTAGGCTACATTCAACCTTCATCCGAACATACCTTACCTGCACACTTATGTGTTGGGCCTGTGTGTTACTTACTCCATGCAAATTGACCTATAAATAGGCGCAGAGAGGTCTGCACGGGCCGGGCGGCCCGCGGGCCGGGAAATAAATTAATTTAAACGGGCCGGGCCGGGCTCTGATGCAGACGGGCCGGGCCGGGCCTGGCCCGACATGAAATAATTAATAACACCCAAAATCAGTGGTGTAGTGGTGCCGGAACGCCGTTCCGGTAAATATTTTCTTGCCGGAACGGCGTTCCGGTAGAAATTTGTTGTCACAGCCGGAACGCTAGTACGGCAGCGTTCCGGTAAATATTTTGGACTGCCAGCACTTTTATTAGACTTCCAATTTATTAGTTTTCGTAAAGTTACACTCCACT
>Ga0209339_1000512_pt1 | contig 14250 bp, 9 predicted proteins | sample OlaalgELextract3_FD_187376 | JGI IMG/M metagenome (GOLD analysis project Ga0209339, IMG submission 187376) | Olavius algarvensis symbiont microbial communities from Tuscany, Italy - Type A ELBA extract 3 (SPAdes) (version 2) | ecosystem: Host-associated > Annelida > Digestive system >... | reverse complement strand
CAAGTGGAAGAAGACGTTGGCCTATCTGTTGGTGCTGCCTGGATCGCGGGCCAGGATCGTTCGATGTGGCGGACGCTACGACCCTCAGCTGGTCAAGCGCAGCAGTGAGTGAGTGAGTGAGTGATACACATACCGGAAATCGGCGCCACAAACCCGTAACTGGTACCGTAAACCGGCACGAAAATAGAGCACGTCCTATTCGTTGCTAAAAACGGGTACCAGAAACATTCGGTACCAAATTGCATGTCAGACGCGTTAGCAACCGCTACGCTACAGGTTTTCTTGTACCAGTTTCTGGCGCCTATTTCTTGTATGTGTGTCATGTGCATAAGGTTATACCACGATTCGCTCACACCCGTTTACTAGTCTGCACCTCCATGCCTGACTATAGGCTTGACTGACAGATTCAAAGGCCCAGTTCGAAAACTTATGATATCCCAGCAATGAGTTTGGTGCAGATTTAATATTATTACTTATTTACAGTAGTCTGTGCCTTAATGTGTTCAAAATTCATCGCTAATGTAAGTATCAGTGCATGTGCTTCAGGACCATAGCATAGTATCATCTTCGTATTTTAAAACACATGGAGCTCAAAGAGTACACATCATTATCATTTATCATTGCTATAATAACACTCATAACAGTAATATATTTTCGTACGCTGCATCTATTCCCTGGGAATATTTTACTGTGCGTCAGTGAATCTAGCTTAAAGAGACACCTACAATTTCATTGTAATAATAAAGGCAATTCTTTGTTATCCCACCTGCATGACTATTTCCGTCACAAGTCCATCTGTAGGTACCAGTACCGTATACGTCGCTCTGACTTTGATTATTACTGTCTCCCGCTCTAGCTATAACGTACAGTGAATATCATTATGATTTACAGATCAATCAATCAATCAATTAATCAATCAGAAGAGGATTAGAGTGACCAAAGTAACAAATGTTACTGCGAGACCACTGTTTTTTTACCTCCAACAAAGGAGGAGGTAAATGTTTTTGCCCGTGTTTATCTGTCTGTCTGTCTAACGCGAGGGAAAATAGGCCTATAGCAAATCTAAAACTAAAGAGATGAAGACAGCCTGCAGTCATTTGATGCCCCTGCAGCAGCATCTGTATAATGGACTTGCCCGCCCTGCGGACTACTTCATTTTTGCACGAGAATGGAATCGCCGCCTGCAGGTGAGTCTACGTTGGCTCAGAAATGGACTTGCCCCCACGAACAGCGTGGCTGGCATACGGGACGTTACAAGCATTATTTACTAAACACACAACCACTACGGAGGCATGAAATTTAGTAGGTAGGGCACAGAAAGCGATTTTTGAACATTACTTGGTCCAAAAGGGGGCGTGGTCTGGGTCACGTAACCCCTTTTTAAATTTTGAAACCCACTCTTATCTCTGGAATAGATAAAACTAGGAACTTCAAGTTCGGTACATTGACCGATCATGGCAACTGTTAGCCAGTTCTGATAAATTAGAGTGGGCATGGTAAGGGTACGTTACTTCACCCCTTTTAAAATTTTGGTAACCCCTTCCTCTCTTTTAAAGTGGTACATTCTAGATATTGTTATTATTTTTAAAAAAAAATTACAAAGCTAAGAAAGAATGGAAAGGCTAGTGCTTCAGCCGGTCGTCCAACTCAAAACTGTTGTGCAACAAAACAGAATTGAACCGAAATAGCAAAACAGAAATGCGTTGAATCATCATTCTAATTTATTATTAAGTCGCAGCTGTCCATCTGTTTGTCCGTTTGTCTGTCTGTCTGTCGCCAAAATGCAAAAACGCGATTTTCTGGAAACTGAGCAATTTAGTAAGTTGTAATTGGGGTTTTCAAAGCATCCATTATTGGTCCCCTAAAATCCAAGATGACTGACATCCGCCATCTTGAAAATCGACATGACGTCATTTTTTTCTACGGAGGGTGGTCCGAATTGGATAAAACTTCGGATATGGTGCAGAATGACATATCAACTGCGGTGATGTGGTCGAAATCGTAACCAGATGTAGAATTCCAATATGGCGGACGTTTGGGCGTATTCAATGGCATGTCATCCAGAGCCACGTATCACATTGTAGGGTGCTGCCACTTGGTGAATTCACTGTCACGATTTCAAAGCCACATGCCACATTGCAGGGTGTAATAATTCCATCCGCCATATTGAAAATCGTTCTTCGCCATATTGTATTTTTTGGTTTTTAATGCAGTTTAGGCTTTGAAGAGCGGCGGCTTTCGTATCGTCTCCGATACACTTGTTATTATTGTTGTTGTTATTATCGTACTCGTAGGCCTACATTTTACAACAAACCTCTTCAAATCCCGGCATTCAACAACTTTGCCGAATGTTCCTTCACCAACAGTTCTAACGACTTCATCTGCAACAATAAATTACATCATTCAAACTCGTAAAACTATCAACGGCGAGTTTCGTTGTTTATCTCATGCACGTCAAGCACAACATAAACCACAGCCATTTTATGCACATCCGTTCAACGTATATTTAGTCGTAGAACAAGAGCTACATTTTTATATTACACTGCAGTGGACAGTATCTAAATTTTGTGAGGTTTCCTAGCTGACCTTAAGCTTTGAGCCTTGACTTCAAAATGAGTTGCGCGTGCCATGGAGAACGTGTATACAGGGGCCCGATTTACAAAGAATCTTTAGACAATCTTACGATAAACCTTAAGATTCTTTGTAAATCTGGCCCCAGAACTTGAAACTTCTGTTGCGTTCCTTCTAGTAAGTATCGTAATTAACAAGGGCAGATTTAAAATAATTTAGACGCGTGGAACGTAAAGATAACACTGACTGGATCAAGCATTGTACATCGATGGACGGTGACGAAATTAGTCGACAGAGGGGATGCCCAAGAAAGACACGGTGGGGTGGTCTTAACCCTGTAATGGGCGCATTAAAACCGCAGAGCAATGGACCACTACACAGCAATACGATGATTGGTACACTGGCCATTGATGGGTGGGCTGTTATATTTGGTACAGCGAGGAGGGGCCTGGGCGGGCTGCGGTCCCGCCCGGTCCCCTCCTCGCTGTACCAAATGTAACAGCCCACCCATCAACGGCCAGTGTACCAACTTCATGTTATTCGATGTGGCACTATAACTGCCTTTGCGCTATAAAGGGTTAAAAAGGATATGAAAAGTTTTGGTCTGTCCGGAGACTGCACAGGTCCGGAACAAATAGAGAAGGAAAATCAAGAAGGCTGAAAATGGGCGCTAAACCGGCGTGTATTCCAATCCATGCATTGAGCCACAGATCAGACGAGACAGTCAGACCGACGTAGAGACAAAGCTGGCTTCTTATAGAAGACACACGACGCAACAGATTGTCAACAGAGAAAACATACAGACAGACGGACGGACGGACGGGCACAAGGACAGACGACTACGTCGTAAAAGCACGAGGTTTTAACTGCAGAAAAAATCGCACTTAGCAAGTTAGCACCAGAGTATGTTAGCAGATTGTGTCGTCTGTATGTAGTCATGCAACTAAACCTGCGTTGTATATACACGGTGTTCAGAAACTTTTGTCATTTTTGTTATCTTGCATAACTTTTTCAGTATCAAGTAAAAACTTCAGACAATATAGCTGACGGAATGGCGAATCGAACATCTGAAAATAGTCTGTCTTTTCGTTAAATATTCTTTCTTAGCAGCAACGCATAGAGGACGTTAGTAAAACTGCAATTACAGCAATGAGATTAGTTGACTGACCTATAGCGGACAGTTTACCCACATAAGTGGTCATCCGTCAGCTGTAGATCGACCGCATGGCAGGGAACTTCGCCGGTCAAAGAGTGCCGTAACAGCGAAAACAAGAATTTAGCTATCGCAAACAGATCGCACGTTAGCTGCGCAAACAATATGTCGAGGGTATCTATGATAACCCCGTGACCTTGAAATCTAGGTTAACGGTCACTCAAGGTCATTGAAATTAGTGCCATTCGAAAGCTTGGATGCGGTTTCCTATTCGCCTTCTATAGTAACTATGGCGATATCTTCTATCGTTTGTGAGATATAGCGACTTATTGGTAGAAAATCGCGAATTTTTTTATACCCCACCTGTATTTAGTGCCCCCGCAGGGAGTGACCCTTGTCTGAATTTCATGAAGGTGTTTGATGCTGGTAAAACTAGAATAATTGCGCTACCGTATGGTAAAAAACTATGACGAAATGTTAAGCCGTTTTCATCTGATATCGGAACGTTACGGACGGACGGACAGACAGGCAGACGGCCAGATTTGCTGTATCAATATCGCGCGTACGCGCGTCAGTATGCTGACGCGCGATAAAAACCGCTTTTCGTCACGCAGACAGTACAACGTCAAACATTCGTCTTTCCGCCTACGTAGGCCTTCGTCGGCGCTGCGAGTGCGATAGAAAATTGCGAGTAGATTTGCTGTGGTAGTGGTCTGGATACTGGCGGACATTTATCACTGAGATTTCAGCAGGCTAGCAGCGGTACAGCGGATACACATCAGCTGGGTGAACAGTACGAGAGTGCATGACCGGTCGGCCGGTCGCCGTAAGCACAGCAGGGTACAACGTACAACTTGCTATAAGAAGTGCCGCTAATCTCTCGCGGTGCGAGATGACTCACGGGCTCAAGTTTGCTACAGTCTCCGCACTAGCTTGCTACAAAGGCATCGACGGTAGAACGACGACGGAATAATCCAGTTGTACGAACCAGTTATCAACAAGTGATGCACAACACAGCTCGCCCCGCGCCCCACTGCACGGTGCTGCCACCTGGCGAATTTAACAGCATGATTCCCGAGCCATTGCCCGTGTAATCTGAAAGTATCATGACGGATTTACAGCAGAAAACCCCCTGTAGACATCCCCCGGATATTAACCCCCTGGACAGTCGGCCGGGAAGTTACCCCCGCACCCGCAGAGTATAGCAACATGCTTCAAGCGAAAATTTGAAAACTAACCCGTACTCCTGACCCTATCCGACATACGAGGAGAGTCCTGACCCTAACCGATCCACCACCCACACATCTGAGAATAGTTTGTCTTTTCGTTAAATATTCTATGTTAGCAGCGATGTAAAGAGGACGTTAGTAAAACTGCAAATCTGCAATTACAGCAATGAGATTAGTTGGCTGACCTATAGCGGACAGTTTACCCACATCGGATATGCGGGGGACTTTCTCAGGGGACAATGTCTCCAGGAGGTTATCTACAGTTAGCTTCATGACGATAGCAGTAATCGTGTTCCCGTGACGTTGATATGGTCACTCACAAGCTAACATCGTAGCGAAGTTAGAACGTTACAAGTACCGAGGACCACAAACATTAGCTCGCCGCAACGATAACAGAACTAGCGTTCAACATACTCACACTGATTTCGAATGACGTCGTTTTTGTTGTAGAGCAAGTGACCGTCCTCGTCGTCTTCGACGTTGTCTGGACGCTCTTTGTCCTTCTCCTCGGATAGCAACAACTGCACGACAACCATCACGGCAAGCGTTATACGAAGTCACGTCCATATGCTATTCTATGGCGTTATTTTTTCCATCGCATATCACTGGTACCACTCACGACAGCTTGAGCGGACTTTCAGACTTTTTCTCGCATTTTTAAATGCTCATAGGTTTTCTTCTGTTAGCGTTTTGTGCGCCTCACTCGCTATAGTAAGAAGAACATATTGCGACAGACCGTGTCATGACATCGTTGGCTGGTCACGTTCGTGCACAGTGTGGCATGCAGTGTGTCGTAGGTTTATAGTAACCACCCCTAACCCATGAATTCCTTGGGACCTTTTTCAACCACTTAGCGTAACACCTAACCTGGGAATAGGGGCCACCACTTTAGGAACTCTGGCTGGCACATTTCGGCCTTTTGTTCATGGTGTGAGAAACTGCTCAATATTAACTCACTCACTCACGCCGTGCTCTAGACGACGCTGAGCGCACGTTAACACTTTGGAGTCCAGAGGCAATTATAGTGCCACATCAAATAACATGAAGTTGGTACACTGGCCGTTGATGGGTGGGCTGTTACATTTGGTACAGCGAGGAGAGGCCTGGGCGGGCTGGGGCCCCGCCCAGTCCCCTCCTCGCTGTGCCAAATGTAACAGCCCACCCATCAACGGCCAGTGTACCAATCACCGTATTACTGTATAGGGTCCGTTGCTCTGCGGTTTTAACGTGGGTATTAAAGGGTTAAGCAAGACATGCCGTCCCGATTGCCGACAAGATATGCTGCATTCATCCGTTGGGATCTTTCGACTTCGACAGTTTTTGACCGTTTGTCGTTGTCCTATATCGCGCGAGATTAACACACTTGTCAACTAAGTCTGAACTTCTTAATTGTAGCTGTTTTTTAGCTGTGGCTTTACGACATTTTACCTTTTGACCTCAAAATTGGTCTGCAAGTTATGCGTGACATGGGCAACCTTCAGTTCAGTCTGCGGCTTTAGAGCTAGGCCCATTAGTTTCGACTTAATCTCGTCCTTCAGTGCTGTGACACTGTTGGTTGGATCATCTGACCCGTAAAATCGTCTCCGAAATGACCTATAATGTGTCGAGTGGGACGTTAAACCCCACTATACCATAGAGGCAGCCATATGATAGAGACACAAGACACACAGAAGGATACAGTGTTTAATGCGGCCTCCTGTAGAATGAGGACTGTATCACAGTGTGCACCATATCGTATCACCGTATCGTCCAATGCAATAAAAATCGCTTCTTATCTGTATAGTACAACTTGTGCAGGATTGAAGGCTCTGTTTATAACCATACTGTCGACGATTCGTGACGTGGCCTACGACAGAGTCATAATTTACGGATTTTTTGGACCAGTATAGACTGACTGCAGAACTTGCGGATTACAGCAATACAGTCAATCATAGCTGGCGTGCACGGCATGGCTTGAACGGATAGACAATAATGCCAGCACCGAGCCACACGGATCACCGACTGACTGCGACAGATTTATGTGCTGGCCACACTCCCATGCACTAGATCGGGCTTACTTACAAATCATCCTCACTACGGCAACAGCCAATCGGCGGCAGCAGCTGCCGTGCAACTCAGCGTGACGTCACTCAGCCATACCATTAAGCAAACTGCGGCGGGCACTATTAGACCATGGAATATTATGGGCGTATACCAGATCGGGAACATGGGAACAGTGATAGGACCAACACAGTACTCTTAACGTTGTCGAAAACTGCCTCGACCAACAACCGTGAGAGGGTTTCACGGTTCCTATTAGTATTCCATTGTAACTGTCTCTGTACATTCTACCGCTTCTGAGACACTGAACGTCGAATAACGGCGTGCCCTTGAAATTTGGGTTATGGGCCATTCAAGGTCACTGAAAATAACAACATTGTATGTGAGTTCCTCCTATTCATCTTCCATTGTAACTAAGGCAACATGTTGTATCGTTTCTCAGATAAAGCGAGATGTATGTCGAAAATCGCGATTTTTATCGCGCATCAGCACAGTCATGTTGACGCGCGATAGTAATTTTGTATGTCCATCTGTCTGTCTGTCACGTTCCGGTATTGTATCGCAACGGCTTAAAGTACCATCGCACTTTCTTCAGCACATGCATAGCCCATCATTCTAGTTTTCCCATTATTAAACATCTTTGCATAATTCCGACAGGGCTCCCTACAGGGGCGGTGAATACAGGTGGGGTATATAAATTTTGCGATTTTCTGTCAAATCAGCCGCGTAGCGGCACCAACCACGGGTGTCACAATGTCCCCCCCCCCGTGAAAAACTATCCCCCGCAAAATTTATGCTGGCGGCGGGCGCCTCGGCCGCCGCCACTAAGGGTGTCACAAATTTGTCTTTCCCAGCCTGAAATTTATGCTTCCTCCCGGGTTAAAACTTCCCTCTTAATACTTATTGTACTTACTCTGTGTGTGCTGCTGACGCGTTAGCTAAGTTTCTTGGTTCATACCCCCTTTTACATACTGATGTTATGTAGGCGTGTATGTCAGTGTATTTTCCATATTGTGTTCGCTATCTAGTTTTTTTGTTCTTTCTTATTTGTTTGGTTGCTATCATTTTTTGATGAATAAAGATATATATATATATATATTATATATATATAACAACTTCCTGAGAAAAACGGTTGCGGATATTTTTTGCGCTGCTTTTTCACACCCGAGCAGATTCCCGGCCTATCAGTTGGTGTAAATATATTCTACAAATTGTCCTCTGTTTACTCACATCACAAGCGCGTCACAGACAGACAGACAGACGGACGGACGAGCGACCTCAATAGCGAGCGTCTACTACGTAACGATCGCTAGAAAATCGTCGTCCGAAATGCTCGAGGTCGAGTGTAATTAACGGAGCAACTCAGGCGGTACGTACCCAGTTATTACGGTCGCCAAATTTCTAGACGAAATTGCATCTCGCCGCCGACGAGATTTACGGCGCGTTTCGCTGACTGGAAACGGCGCGACGACAGACGCTGGGTCACGTGACCAGAACGCCACCATGCGGCAGCCGCTAGAGTTAAACAATCTCTCAACGCTTTCTACGTCATCATCCGCATCGCTATCCAGTCCACTCCACACACTGCAGCAACAACTCTATAAATAGAATGCGTTCGACCGGAAGCACAATGTTGTTGTGATGAGGACTGATATGTTCCATTGCTTACTGCACGAATTTACGGTATATAGGCATCTGAAGCTTTCATTTTTAAGCCGCCGCTCGTGATAGCGGCGGCTGCTTTACGCAGTGATGCTGTCCATCTGTTCGTTCGTCTGTTCGTATGTCGCCTGAAACGCGTACACAAAAGGCAGTTTTCTCAAAAAATAAGCAATTATTTACAGCTATGGTCTCCATTGATGCGCATTTGTATAGCGTCTCGTATAAACTTTCACTAAACTTCATACGTCAGTTTTACGTCGCCGCAGCGGCAGCTGGCGAGATGTTGTTTTCGGTCACCCTGTATTGCGATGTTCGTATGTTTGTAACGACGTTTGTTAGCGTGCAACAGCATGGGGGAACGGTTAGGCCTACAGCTACTGTCATTGACCCTTTAAGCCTAGACAGACACCATTCGTAAATATTCGTAGATATTTGTTGAGGAACTGGTCCACATATGACTTCATTCATAGCAAGGAAAGAAATCGACTGACGGAGCTTTGGTTATTTATATTCAAGCCTGCGAGTTCTGGATAATATTTCTGCCGTCGACTACACAGAAACCACATGCAGTGGAGTGGGAACAATGAACTGTGGCTGACTCCGGGGGTTGGAGGATGACAACAAAGATGCGACTTAGCGTAGTAACTTGAGTTCACGCAAGCTTCAGAGTTCACATTACTGATCATTGGTGTCTGAATTGCGCGATCGTGTCAAGTTGTAATTTGCACACACAACACAGCGATGAGCTAAAGTTTAAAAAAACAGTTGATAAGTATATGATAATGTTTTAAAATTCGTTAAAATTGACCGGGTGGCAACACCCTGCAATGGGGCACGGGGCGAGGTATGTTGTGCCTCTCACTACGTCTTTAGATTTTTGTTCAGAGACACACAGACGGACATACAGTGCACATCACGGAACTTCCTGCAACAGAGTTGGCCGAGACCGCCTAATAAAAGACACCATAAGTTTAGTTAGCGTTTGCATCGGCAGCGTGAGAATCGATCGATGCCTCTATATATAGTGGACCGGACCGGTCTTGCCGTCCCCAGGGGCGACTACGGAGAAGATGGCGCTATCGTTCAACGTGCGGCGACGCAATGCAGAACGATAATTTATCGTCGGCGCCGAGTGGCAGAAGGCGCATTAGTGAAACTAATTGTCAATTAACGACACAATATGGCGCGGTCAGCAGCGACCCGTGCAACAAATCATGAACGACCCGCACTGCTATCGGCACCGGCACCGCTTCGTACCGAGTGATCACTGGTAACAGATCCATAGGCACATCTTCATCGTATAATTACGTCGCCGAGCTGCAGACGGCGGGGTACTGTTTTCAGCGGCGTGTGTTTGTCTGTTTGTCTCATAGCAACGGTTGCAGCTACCGTCACGAAACTTTCAGAAGAGATGGGCAATGGCTCTAGGATCACGCCGTTAAATTTTTGGAAAACTTACCCGAAATGCACATCACAGGTACAAAAATGCGGCGAAGTACTGTTGAGTAACACCATCTAGCAAATGTCTATAAATAGACTTTGTACTCGGTACTTATACTTGTGACCAAGACCAAGTACTTGCTGCCAGGAGAACTTTTTGTCGGATCAATAAAGCATACGATATGCTTGTCATTTTTACTTTTTGACTTGCTTTCAAAATGATTGTTTGTAGTTAACCATTTTAGTTATGACGGAGTTTAATGCAGACCACATAAATGAACAGACTTGTTCTAGTTGGTACTTGTACTTGTACCTGCTCCTTGATACAAGTCTGTCTATAAGGAGCTAACCGGGGAAGTTTAGTTGTGCCTCGCACATAGATTGTTCCTTATATTCCTCTTTTTTTCTGACTCAGTGTTTAAAATTATAATATTCTACCCGACGATAAGACTGAATAGAAATTGCACGAGAAGGGCGTAAATTTCTTATAATGCCTGCATCAGGCCAGACTGGCAGCGGGGGCATAATGTTCTCAACCTGACCGTTCGGTCGTCTGTTATCAAATTTGCCAACATGAACCGATTTTGATGCCAACTGGTACAAGTGGTACACAGGGAAAGGGCATAAAACGAGCAAAGGTCAAGGTCACACGAAGCTGAAGGTATAGATTTGAAGGCGTGGCCGTGGCATCATTCTCGACCCAACCCACTGGGTCGAGTAGGTTTTCTAGTTTTGCTTTAAGGACCAATGAAAGTTGTCAAACTTTATCGAGTAGCAGATTGTTAGTTCTAGCACAGAGCTGTTGCAGTAATCGACTGATTTATATCGTCGTAAAGCTCTTTTCCATCAGTCGCGTTCTGCAGACTGCAGCTCAACTATGCTTTGTCAGTCGTGCGACAGACAGAGCTGGCCGCTTCCGATCGCACGCTGATCCATCATTTTTGCTATCAGATCGTCCGAACGATCAACGGAATGGACGAAGGAATGTGTCGCATTCTGTTAAATACTTGACCATCTTTAGGAAATCTTCATCTTCATCAATCTTTAGGAAATGCGTTCACTTAATCGTTATTTTTTATCAAGTGATTCGAACTTCTCTCCTTCCCTATTACAATGCATAAATTATCGATCGGTTTCGATCAAACTCAACTAAGTGCTAGCGACGGCAGCTCCAGCACTGACCGCGGTCGTGGTTCCCAACTTCCCACCAGAATCAACCGCTCACAGAGACGTCCACCCCTTTAACAGTTTAACGGGCACATTAAATCGCAAAGCAACGGGCCATTGTACAGCAATACGGTGATTGGTAGACTGGCCATTGATGGGTGGACTGTTACATTTGATGCAGCGAGGAGGGGCCTCCCAATCTCTTCCTCGCTGTACCAAATGTAACAGCCCACCCATCAACGGCCAGTGTACCAACTGCATATTCTAAAGGGCTAAAGCCAATGAAGCAACTTCCCCCATTTCCGTACATTAACCCTTTACAGTGCAAACGCAATTACAGTGCCACATCGAATAATATGAAGTTGGTACACAGTTGGCCGTTGGTGGGTGGGCTGTTACATTTGGTACAGCGAGGAGGCAACTGGGCGGGGTCGCAGCTCACCCAGGCCCCTCCTTGCTGTACCAAATGTAACAGGCCATCCATCAACGGCCAGTGTACCAATCACCGTATTGTTGGGGACACGGACGAACTGATTAACTTGTGAGCCCGATCCGGATTATAGTCCCGATGCCGGAACCGGATTGCTTTCTCCGCTATCGTATAAGCGCTGGTACGCGGAATTTTACGTCGCGAAAATCCGACGTATAGGGCCTACGTATTGGCCGCTGCAGCGACGCGTGGTTTTACAATGGTTTTATTCACTGAGCCAATGAGCCGTCGAAACACCTTTGTCGGAGGTACATGCGCTCCGCCGAGTGCCCTTCTAGTTGGAAATAGCCCCAGTCGATAGATCGCAGACGAGTTGATATTGGCGTTCCATAGTAACTACGACCCATCTTCTGTCATTTCCGAGATGAAGCGAGACATTGGTTGAAAATTGCGATTTTTTCATACCTCCATGCATTCGACGCCCCCGTTAGGAGGTCCCTGTCGGAATGTTGCCATAGCGTTTGGTACGGAAAAACTAGAATGGTGTGGCTACTGGCTACCCTACAGTGAAAAAAAGTTTGATATGTTTGGCGGTTTCGACACAATACCGGCGTTTGACAAACAGATGGACAGACACACTGTAGATTTTAGTTCCTTTTCAAAGTTCAAGCGTTCCGTAAAACGTGTTGACTTCACAGATTTTCTCAGATTTTAATGTAGATGATTTATTAATTTGTGTTTTGTGTAGGATGTAGTATGTAGTTTGTATTGCTTTATTACTGTTTGGTTACAACTGGCAACTGTTAGATCATGCCATGTGCCTTGTTGTCCTGTTCTTTTGTCACTTTATTGTATACTGTTATTGTTTTTTTGGAACGAAATAAATGGAGATGGAGATGGATACATCTTGCAACAGCGTAATCCTCGCCATGCATAGCATTGCGCGGTAAAAGTATAGCCACTGTTTGCCCCCAAAATACAGAAGTATGAAACCGCAACTATTCGTCAGTCACTATCGATCGAAGTTGCAAAGAGCAACCTACATCGCTCGACAAGACAAGACGCATCTCGCGTTTCTCGGTGAAAAAAGCCCACCACACCGAAAAGATGAGACGTGCCGTGCCGTCAGACGACGGTCTTACAACATCTCGTCTTGTTTCGTTAGGCGATGTAGAATGATCTTTAACCCTTTAATGGGCACATTAAAAACGCAGAGCAACGGCCAGTGTACATCAATACGGTGATTGGTACACTAGTCGTTGATGGGTGGGCTGTTAGCCTGTTACATTTGGTACAGCAATGGGGGGCCGTGCCCAGTCGCTGTACCATATGTAACGGCCTACCCAACCTACGGCCAGTGTACCAACTTCATATTATTCGCTGTGGCACTATAATTACCCGTGTCCATTAAAGGGTTAAGCCTAATCCACACCAACGGACGAGAAAAAAAGGTCGACGGTCTCCTCTCATCGGCGGTGTGCAGTTGGCTAACCCTTTAGACTGCAAAGGTAAGTATAGTGCCACATCGAATAATATAAAGTTGGTACACTAGCCTTTAACAGATGGGTGGGCTGTTTCATTTGGTACAGCGAGAAGGGGCCTGGGCGGCTAGTGTACCAATCACGGTATTGCTGTATAACTGTCCGTTGCTCTGCGGTTCTAATGTGCCAATTAAAGGGTTAAAGTTATTGCGTGAGAAGGGCTGCTGATAGATTATTTTTCTGTTAGTTTAATCACAGAGTGCGCTGTCGTAACTTTATGTTAACGCTGGTTAACAGACGTTTTTAGAGTTCGTTGGTGGTAACACTGTTCACTAGCCTGCCCGATTTGAGCGTAGTGTTTTTCTCTCTTTTGTTTGTTTGTTTTTGTTGTGTGTTTGGTGCTTTTTTCACTTGTTGCTGCTGCCTTTCTGGCGAATAAAGATGTATATATAAAAAAGTAAACCCCAAACGCTATACAGCAAAGTACTTATATTTAAACGAATGCAATAAAATTATGGTATCAGAATCCTCCATGTAACTACAACATTTTGCTAAAAAATTCTTTTGAACGATCGAGTTATTTATCTTTAAACTTAATGACAAGAAATCACATTTCCAACATTGCATGCACTGTGTCTGTAGCAGTTTATTCTAACCTGAGAGTATCCAGGATTTGTTTGGAAATTCACTTTTAGTTATTTTGCAGTGTGACTTTTCTCTTTCCTCAAAATTTTAATTAAAACTCTGTACTGTTCCGAAAACATCATATTTGTTTGTTCACGGAAAATCATAGCATTTATCTCGATGTCACTTCCAAAACTAATGCTTAGTTGGAAAACTGTGATCTGTTGTCGTCAAGATTTAAAGACAAGTGTTAATGGAAAACTGTTAAAATGGTTAGATAGCTTCCTTACGTCAAGAACAATGAAGGTTGGGCTCAGGGGTGCTTTGTCACAGTTACTAGATGTGCTGAGCGGAGTACCACAAGGTAGCGTGTTAGGGCCATTGCTCTTCTTGCTATACGTGAACGAATTGCCAGATTGGATCAAGAGTGAACTGAAAATGTTTGCCGACGAC
>Ga0209339_1000511_pt1 | contig 14287 bp, 9 predicted proteins | sample OlaalgELextract3_FD_187376 | JGI IMG/M metagenome (GOLD analysis project Ga0209339, IMG submission 187376) | Olavius algarvensis symbiont microbial communities from Tuscany, Italy - Type A ELBA extract 3 (SPAdes) (version 2) | ecosystem: Host-associated > Annelida > Digestive system >... | reverse complement strand
CCCAGAGGGTCGAAAGTTGTACCATTGAATTCCTGGGGTAGGGTTTCCTATTAGTGTTCCATAGTAACTATAGGCCTAAGATGCACCGTTTGGCCACAGTGCACGCGCGTGACAACCAACGACCAACCAACCAACCAACCAACCAACGACCAACGACGTCACGACACAGCCTATCTCGATAAGCGCCTCTTTTACTAACGTAAAGTGAGGCGCTTAATAATAATAATAATAATAAGTTAACCACGTTTTACATGACTGTTTTTATTATTTCACTGTACAATGTACATGCATATGTTGTAGTAATATGCGCCATTTAAGACAAATGGTTTCTGCTATTACCATTCATCAACATCATCATTATCAATGTCGCGTAGCCGACGGGGGCCGTTGCGTCGCTCCAACAGCATGGCCACGCCGGATGGCATGCCTCCAGAGTTCTACTGGTGAACTGCTCGAGTCCCGTCGAATCTGGTCTATCCGTCCAGCACGGGGTCTGCCAGGGCGTCGTCTCCAGTCAGGACCAGGAGGACGACCAACCAACAAATCGATGTGCCTGCGGAGCGCCATGTGCGCAGGAACATCACTCTCAAACCAGGCAATGTGTCCAAAAACTGAGATGCGACGGGCCGCCAGGATTTCGCTCAATGGCGTGAGGCCTACACGTCTACGTTACTGACGAAGTCAGACCAGCGAATTCCCAGTATTTGACGCTGACATTTCATGTGGAAGGTCTCAAACGCTTTCATGTCTGTTGCTAGAAGAGTTCAAGTTTCTGCTGCATGTATCAATGCAGACAAAACCAGAGCTTCATAAACCCGCAACTTCGTGGTGAGCGTGTGACGCTGATCCTTCTAAATTCAATGAAGAAAAGCCATAATAGAAGAAACCAGTCCAATACGGCGTTTGAGATCTTGGCTGCAGCATCCACTGGAAGACTGCAGACTTCCGAGATAGATAGAATTTTCAACAAATTCAATGTTGCTGCTATCGACTGAGAAGCTGTTCGGTGCCGGACCAGAGCCTAGGTTATTTGTAGCTTGGTTTTAGCCCACAAAGTTTTTAAGCCAAGTGGAGCTGCAGCCTCGGTAAAACTACTTGCATCATCCGGCGATGGGAGCAAGAGCGTGGTGTCATCAGCATACACGAGATCGGTGAAATCAGAAGCTCCAACTTGAATACCGTGCTTCATGGACATGTGCTGCAGTATCCAATCAATGGCAATGCAGAAGAGCGCAATAGCTATGATGCAGCCTTGCCTAACACCAGATGACGTCTGGACAGTTTCTGCTCACTGAAAAACAGCATGACAAACAGACAGCACTGATCACAATAACCTCCTTGGCAAAGCTAATGATTTTGCACTGATTTTATTGATCAGTGTTTTTAGCTCATCATGACTTTCTCTTTTGTCAAAGACATCTTGAATAAATGTTTTGCTCCGCAGTTTTCTACTCAGTCACAGCCATTTTAATAAGATGTATAGGCCTACGTTCAACGGTAAATTCCATTGTTTTTACTTACGTCTTTTACGTAGCTGCTAGCAAAGAATTTTTACTCAGAGAGAAAATATGTTTAGATGCTTAGAATTAACATTCCATTGGCTACATTGTTTGGAATTTTCATTGGAATTGGTTAAATTTTCTAAGGCTTATGCAAGAAAACAAACGGGGGGTGTCTTTCGGTACGCATTGTGTTTATTTTACTGCAAGAAAACAATATTTTACGTAGAATACAGTCTCCGAATGCCACGTATCGATCAGCTGGCGTCAAACAGGCCTACGGCGACTGTATAGATAGCCTCCAGCATTGATTGACACAAAGGTGAGCCAAGGTATACAGCAAATGGCGTCACGTGGGTCGTGATTGTCATGGGTGAGATGGTAGGCATAGCAACGGGCACCTGCTTGCCAGCCTGCTGGTCCTTGTCAACCACGTACGTAATGGCATAATTAACTTGCAGATTAACTGGACTAGACTTGACTACTGTAAGAATGCATTGCGATCGACGTTTGATTCGGAATCGGATACACTCTTTGTTGCTGTCTTAACGATATCTGCAGAAAAAACAGTAAGTAAATAAATGAAAATTTCTGTATTTTTTACTCTTACTAATACAATTTGACTAAAATAACTGGGATTATCTTTTGGGAGACGTTTCAACGTTTAAAGTTAGGCGACTTCAACTCTAAATTTTATATACTTTTTATCAAGAACTGCTCTAGACGATTTTTCTTGGGGTACTGGCCTCATCGTTATTTAGCAATATGAGAATACGGTAGGCCTATAAACACCGACAAGTGGACGGAAGTGGAGCAATACTGCAACCAAAATGTAGGGTTCCTCACAAGCATTTGGGTTGTTGCCCTGCTTGCCCCAACATAGCATTGTCGCTGATTTTCGCAAATAACTTATAAAGCGCTCGCAATGAAAGTTGGCACAAACGAACTATACACTGTGTCTCAAAAAAAGGGCGACACTGTTATTTTTGCAATAACTTTGGTAAATGTAGACCGATTTTAACAACTCTTTCACTGTTGTATTCTCAGATCTACTGCTGAGGAAGCTGGTATTAAAACGACCACCTCACCTCAAGTCTGTTGCCGTACTACCTTGCGAAACTTAAATGCGCAACTGTACAACTTTACAAGAAAGTTATTAAACTCAATATGGTGCAATAACGTTTAATTTCGATAAATGTCTATCAGAAATGTTATCCGCTTGTTCGTATGTCTATGTAGATAAATTTACAGCATGTGTTCAAAATGTCGCCTCCCAAACGCACGCACGCTTTGAGTCGCACACGCCACTAGTCAATGGATGCGTCGATGATGTCGTGTTCAATGCTACTCCATGCGTTCAGCAGACGCTGTCGCAGTTTGTCAACATTTCGAATCTTTGTCTTGTAGACGTGCTGCTGCATTGTAGCTCGTCGTAAGAGCTCAGTTGTAAAGGTAAAGGGTAAAGAAGCGTATAGTTCTTAGTTAAATTCACCTCAGAACTACGTACGCGACTTGTCAATGGCATCACACAGTATTATCTGCCACCCGACAGAGGTGACCGTCCCGCCTTCACCCCAACCGAGCAGGTTGGTACTCGATTTATAGACCCCTTAAGGATGAAAGGCTGAGTTGGCCTAATTGGCTGGTTACATACAGAGATGGTTTACCCGTCCACAGACGGTCACCCATCCAGGTACTAACCGGGATGATCGAGGCCAACGCGTTACCACTAAGCCAAACCGCCAACCCTAAATTGTCTCACAAGCACGGTGTGCTGGAGCACTGTCCTGCTGAAACACGAACTCATTCCCTGATATCTGCCCAATGACTGGCAATAACTTCTGCGTCAGCAGCACGTCGCGGTAATAATAAAATTATGGAAATGTTGACGATCTGCGACAGCGTCTGCTGAGCGTTTGGAGCAGCATTGAACAAGACGTCGTCGACGCATCCATTGACCAGTGGCGTGTGCGACTCAAAGCATGTGAGCGTTCGTTCGGCAGGCGGACATTTTGAACACATTGTCATGCTGTAAATTTATTTGCATAGACATACGAACAAGCAGATAACATTCCTGGTAGACATTTATTGAAATTAAACGTTATTGCACTATTGAGTTTAATAACTTTCTTGTAAAGTTGTACAGTTGCGCATTCAAGTTTCGCAAGGTAGTGCTGCAACAGACTTGAGGTTAGGTGGTCGTTTTATACCACCTTCCTCAGCAGTAGATCTGAGAATACAACAGTAAAAGAATTATTACAATCGGTCTACATTTGCCAAAGTTATTGCAAAAAAATAAAAGTGGCGCCCTTTTAAAGACACAGTGTAGAGAAGTTAAAACCGGGCGCAGTCGTATGATGTCTCCGCATTCGCTGCATGGCAGCACCGGTTTGACGTCGATTCGAATTTTCAGTCGTGTCCTGCTCTCTTGTTGTCGGTAGTCCAATTTCGCCAAAATGTAATCAGTTCTTATGTTGGTGGTAGTGATTACCTCCCGCAAATTTCATCAAGTTCCGTTCAGTATTTGTACGAAGCGAAATAAAAAATGTCAATGTTGACACGAAACGACGGGACAGACGTCGGGACATATTTTTGTGAATCTTTCAACTAACACGTCAACCAGAGGCCACTCATTAAAGCTCAGTACTCGAACGATCACGTCTCGAATTACGAAGAAACAGTTTTGCAGTCAGGGTTGCGAAACCATGGAATTCTTTGTCGGAAGAAGACAGTAACATCTCTCAGCGTAGAGTGTTTGAGTCGAGGACAAGATGTGGTGGAATAACCAGCCAATGAAGTTCAACTACAAAGAAGAGCTCTGCCTCTAATGGAAGGATCAGGACACAGAGGACAGAGTTCTACGGTCAGCATACACCGATGGTGATGATGATAATGACGTGCATTGTTTACCAGCTATTGCTATTAGTCCGTAAGTTTTTATATCATAAACACAAACTACCTGACGTTTTTAGTGAATACTTTACAAATTACATTAGATCGTTCCGTCCATAATTACACAACAAGAACAAGATATCATCTACATCTCCCAATTCCGTACTCATCCACAGGGAAAAAAATTATCAACTTTAAAGCAAGTCAACTATGGAATCAACTCTCTACTCAATTGAAAACAATTTGTAACATACTGGTTGTGTAAGTATGTCACTACGAATTTAATAGCAGAAACGTGTTACAGGTCCATGTCAAAAACATACACTCTCCCCAAACTGTCTCTGACACACGCATCACGTATATCGGCGGTCGCAACTGTTCGCTACGTAGTTCAACATTAGCCAATCAGCCATCGACCTACGCAAGAATTCAAACGCCGTCCGTCAACAGTCAATGCTCACATCACAGAGATGGCTAATCTGCATATCGCTATACGAGAACAGACGCGCTATTGAAGTTCGACAGTGCTGTAAAGCTATTGCCGCGGCGAGCGGTTTCCTACCGTAAAAGTATCTACGTTTCATCTAGCGATGTAGTAAACTGAGATACATGAAATATGCATCCTAGTGAGAAAATACAGCGCATACTAAATCAGTCCCTTAAATGTTCATATGCGCAAACAGAAGTAATATGTTCACTATATGTTCACTATGTGACACAATTAACTCCCAATACATTTAAATATTAACTTAAAAGTTATCTGATTAATAAATTAAATACTAAATAAATATAAATCGGCAGTTGTGAATATTATGGTACCTGTACGTTATGCGTATGATACTGTTCCAGTAATGATGTGAACACTCATTTACTGACAGGTTTACCTAAATGTTTGTAGCATAGATTTTTTATTTCATGTTTTTTTTTGTCTTTTTTGTTTAGTAGCTGTTAGTATGGTTGCCAGGTTAGGTGGGCTCTTCCCCTTCTGGTTTACCTGCCCTTTGGCGAAATAAATATTGTTGTTGATGATGATAGCTCCCCTGCGGAGGCATACAAATAAGTTGTATCGTGTAAGTACCGGTGGTTTATCTTTTGGCTGGAAGCTGCTGTATAACTGCAGATAGGCAGTTGGACCTTGCTGACCTGAGATCGATACGTCACAAGACAGGCACTGAATTGTAGCGAATTGATGTGTCATACGACAGCGCGGCAGAAATCGTTTGTCGCATGGCAACGAGAAAACAACGCCTCCTCAGTGTCAGCTGCTGCGCGTGCCTCAATCATTCAGACCTCTTATTATGTGGTGCCTCGTCCCATGTGGGGAGGGCAATTGCAACAATACTGTCGGTCTCTCGTCCTGATTGTCTTCAAACGTAGTTGTGGTTACCATTGACCACCAACATGAGACCCAAATATTCACCTTTATTACCCGTTATACGTTAGTATGGCAGGTAATAAGTTTGCTGTTGTTTTTTTTCTGTGTCCGGTTTAACTCCGGTTACAGATATCTCGGTGACGGTGGCACCGATCGGCGTGAAATTTTGCACAATGCTGCACATCAGTCCCGGACACAAACATTCTGGGGGCGGTATCTCCAGGAAAACTCCAAAATTCCAAATTTTGGGCCTAAATTTTGGCCATTTAACCGCGAATGTCTCAAAAACGGTAAGTCGCAAAATATTCCAAAAAGTTTTAGGAGGGGCTTTTTTGAAACACCCTGAGTATAGCCGTCAGATGTTTGACGTGAATACTTATCACAGACAAATCATTAAAACAAGAAAATCCACTAATATCAAATAAAAAAACTCTACCAGTGGCATAATGTGGTTACTATGTATTGAAAAACGTGATCATTTACAATTCTAACATTAAGTGAGCAAGTAAAATATTCATGCAAAACTGAGCTTGTACTTTTAACGTTAAGATTTGGTCTCGCAATAACACTGCAATACCATACGCCTTGTTGTCCTGTTCTTTTGTCACTTTATTGTATTGTTATTGGGTTTTAAACGCAATGAATGGAGATGGAGATGTACGTTTCACGCAAGGTGCTCTATGGGTGCGGTCGAAGCTCGCACTGATAGAACTCGCACGACTAATGAGAAGGGACCGTGGGTCGTGAGACAAAAGCTGAATACATCGTTGGCTTATCTGACTAATTCTGTATGTACGCAGTTGCATCGTCAAGCACTGAGGCATGCATGTACCGCCTCAACTCTTTGCAAGATTCATGACTGGCCTTGCTGGCCATTAACTCTTTAATCGCCACATTAAAACCGCAGAGCAACGGACCATCATATAGCAATACAGATTTTCCGACGCGAGCTGAAGACTGCACTTTCTTTTCTGGTCGTCGTTTGACAATGACTAGGCGATCGTGATTGTACTGCACAGTATAACTGTTGTCTGCCCGCGACTACTGACTGTCGGCGATTCTGACGTTTTGTTTTTCTTTTTTTAAATATTGTACGGTGCCCCTGCAATGTTTTTGATCTGATAGTGTCACCTTATTCAGTACATTGTTACTGACTTACTTACAGTGATTGATACACTGGCCGTTGATGGGTGCAGCGAGGAGAGGACTGGGCGGGGCCACAGCCCGCCCAGGCCCCTCCTCGTTGTACCAAATGTAACAGCCCTGCCCACCCATCAACGGCCAGTGTACCAACTTCGTATTATTTGATGTAGCACTGTAATTGTATTTGGAGTCTAAAGGGTTAAGCCTTGTTCGTTGTTTGCATGTTCGTTCATTAATTCGTTCGTTAGTCTGTACTTGTGAAATTTGTAATTTATTCGCTACGTGGCAGCACCTGGCGGCGAGCGGGACTTATCGTATCGAGTGCAATACGTGTGTTTACTGACAGATTCTCACACATACAGGACAATCGCCACAGATTACGTTGTTCATCGTTTTCTAATGAAAGTATTTCATTACTTTCATGAAAGTATTTCATACTTACAACTTACTTATGATAAACGAATATAAATAAATAAATAAACAAACAAACAAACAAACATATAATCCGAATTTACTGATTTGGAGTTTACAAAAATGATACAGATTGATTTAAGCGTATTACAGATATGAATAATCAAAAAATGGCCTCACTTTTGGGTCACCCTGTATACAACAGTGTGAAGTAAACTGGCTACTATCATTGGAACCAGAAATGTTAAACAAGTACAAGTGCTTGAGGCCGAGGTCGAAGCTAGGCCAGAACCTTTAGGTTGAGGCCGAGGCCGAGACCAAATTTAAAGAGGCGGAACAAAACATTATATTTCACAGTGAAAATATATGCTGTAAAAACACGGCACACTCGTTAATGCCATCAGTTCTCTAATAATATTGCATGCATTTCGAAAACTCACAGTGCGACTAATTAAACTGAAATCCACATCAGTTCTTCACTGTATGTTTGAATTACATTTCAAACAAAAAACAGACATTCGAGTACAGCACTGGAGTGGACACGTGTGCTCGGTTTGCCGACGTCAGAAGGTTCCATAACTAAATGCTATTAAAGTTCGAAGACGATACCAAAAGCTCGAGGCCGAGGCCAATGCCAACATTTTGGCATCGAGGCCAATTTGGAACATAATTATTAACGTGCATTCAAAACTATTTTTTCTGTTATCGAAGCACACTGGCACCAAAACTTCTCGTCATCGGTCACTGTCAGAGGGTGCTATAATATAATGGTATATGCACTGGTTAGGGACGACAACTGCGTGTTTGAGAAGAACTGAGCCGAAGATGTGCGAGCCCGCAGCTGATGTACCGAGTCGCCCGTTCACTCCGCGCACGTTCCGGCGAAGTGTTGACGAGTTTGATCGACTCATGGCGCAAATTACACGCAAGGACGACGACTCGAGTCCAGACGAACGCCGGCAGTTCATAGCAGGTGCGCTATTACGTCACTTCCGGTCTCTATGTGCGTTTTAACCGACTGTTAAAGCATGTTTGTTAAGCCCCGCCTAAAAGTGGTGGCTTTATGTGATGTTGCTGTCCTTCTGTTTGCTTATGCTAATTGTGCTAACTTAGGTCGTTTGATCGTTCGTTTTTGTCTGTCGCTAACGCGTACTTGTCGGCGAATGGCCTGACCGGCCTAGCAGCCAATAGTGCTGACGGCCGTGAGCGGTCGCAGCGCTGCTGGGCCACTCCGATCACGAGTGTCCCAGATACCCTCCCGCCCGTGAAAAACTTTACCTCCTCGTGAAATTTATGCCAGCGGCTGGGGTATATTCGTGACGCCCATAAACGCGCCACACCACAATTGTTGAACGCGTTTCGTTTTTATGCCAATTCGAGTTTTTTGATGCATTATTGGTCTGCGGCTGCCTGTAGATGCGTGCTGACTGCAAGCTATGGTGTTGTATTGTTTGCTGCAGAAAACGTACGATTTCAGGATTTCTGCGATTCCGTTAGAGCGCTGTTTGGTGCCGACATTCGCTTTCAGGACATTAAGTACGTTTTTCAGAAAATCTCAACAAACCCCGACGCCAAATACGACTGGAGTGAGGTACTGTGCTGCATCTTATACTTATCGAACATCACACTTTGTCGGGGAATGTCAATGTTGTATAGGTTGTTCTCTCGCCGACTCATCAGTCATTATGGTCGTCGTCCTAGTTACAATCGTCTAACTAACTGCGTGGCAGTGCACATATACGGCATTAGCAGCGCGATGAAAAGCACGTCTAGATTTTTCCGTGGATGTTTTAAAAATTCGGGAACTGAGAATAGTCACACCGAGATACTCGTTTCCTTGATCCACGGCAACAGAACATCCGATGAAGAACAAACATGCACACAAGTTACATTATAACGAGGGCCAATTCTCATGCAAGAAGATATATTATATTATACGTCTTTATTCGCCAAAACGGCAGCAACGACAAATAAAAAGCAAAAACAAAATAAACGCAGATGGCAAATGAACAACAAATTTATTAACCCTTTAGAGTCCAGAGGCAATTATAGTGCTACAGCGAATAAATATGAAGTTGGTACACTGGCCGTTGATGGGTGGGCTGTTACATTTGGTACAGCGAGAAGGGGACTGACGGGGCCCTAACCTGCCCAGGCCCCTCCTCCTCGTTGTACCAAATGTAACAGCCCACCCATCGACGGCCAGCGTATCAATCACTGCATTGTTGTATAATGGTCCGTTGCTCTGCGGTTTTAATGTGGCCATAAAGGGTTAACTACACAACTTCTAGATAGTAGCTAGAGTTAACCACTTTGCGATACTGCTGGACGTATGCGTTTTCGTGCAGCTATTCGGCTACAACGCGTTCGTTGATGCCGATACAACGAACACGGCAGTTAAATCCAGTGATGTGAAGCGAGCATCATCAGCCGCTGCAACTGACGCAGTCAGCGTGTTCGCGGTGAGAGCAAGACGTCAGGTCGGCGATGCTGCTGGTGATAAACGACGACGTGACGTCGTCGTTCAAATCAGACGAGTTGATGAGCTTGACTGCTACCTGACGGCCTCGCGGCGCGGCGTTATATCTACCTGGAGCAACAAGGTAATCGTCATCATCATCATCATCATCATCATCTAGCAAGATAAATCACAGCCATTGTTATATATTACTGTGTTCCAGAGCCTACGGGACATCAACATAGCGCCTCTGTGACAGTTTGTTTGCACGAACACAAATTTACTTACTTACTTACTTACTTACTTACTTACTTTTCTAATAAAGTAATAATAATCTTTTTTTCGGCAAGCATTTTCCAATTTTTGTGTGTGTATTTCTGTACAATTTTTGATCATTACGTTATGTAATTGTTTTTTTCCTTTGATTTCCTCTGATGTTTATTTATTCTAGTCGTTTATTTTCATTTTATACATGAATCTTTTTCTTTCTCATCGAGAATGATAGGAAATATAAGAAAAAAAGAACGTTGTATTATATTATGTTTTTCAGTTTCTAAGGCGCTTGTATATCATAATATAAACACAATTTGGCCTATAGGCCTAAATAGATGTGGTTCACATCGGTAGTTATTATTTTACTCATATTATATGTATTTATATAATAAACTGTCCATTCATTCGTGGGTGTAATGATATTTGTTGTTTTATTGCAGCTAAAGTTCCTGTCGTGCATTGACATAGAGGTAAGAAAATTACACAAAGATTATCAGTTGATCCGCATTTAAAGGGCGTGGGTAAACACTATCGGCCCTGTGGGCCGGGCAACAGGGTCAATCGACCTTGTTGGCCGGAACTACATCGGTCCTTTCGGCCACGAGGCGGGGTCCTGACCCTAACCGACTCACGAAGCGGGCATTTTTTGAAAACTGGCACTAACCCGTACTCCTGACCCTAACCGACCCATTAGGTGGCCAATGTTTTTGAAAACTGGCCGACAGGGACCCTGTCGGCCGGCCGTCAGGGCAGACAGGGCCGATGTAGTGTTTACCCACGCCGGCATATAAACACAGCTGACAATGGATCAACGTGTCATGAGTTACGGGTCAAATGGGTCATCAAATTCAGATGGGTCACGGGTCAGAGCTTGTGACCAATTAACCTTAACCCGACAGTCAGGAACGTTTGTAAAGGCATTTTATTGCTTTCTTTGGTCAATAAGGCGGTCAGTGATGTTACAGTTGCCACTCAGGAATTTGAGATCGCATCGCAGTCGTATGAAGTTATACAATACCGACAGTGTTGAGGCACTGCTTTTCGCCACAGTGATTAAGCCGAATGTTTGTAGTGAGAACGTAGTGGAACGGCATGTTCGCGAAAAGTTCTGTGTACCATGGTCACGGGTCAAGGTACGTTATTGGTCAATTGTTCAATGGTTCACATAAATCACGGGTCATGTGAGTCATGAGTCAGTTGTTTAGTGGGTCATATGGGTCATGGGTTGGTTATTCAGTTGGTCACGTGGGTCACAGGTCATGTGAGTCATGTGTCAATTGTTCAATGAGTCATTTGGGTCACAGGTCATGTGAGTCTTGAGTCAGTTGTTCAGTGGGTCACATGGGTCACAGGTCATGTGAGTCATGGGTAAATTGTTTCAATGAGCTACTTGGGTCACGGGTCATGTGAGTCATGGTTCAATTGTTCAATGAGTCACTTGGGTCGCAGGTCATATGGGTCATGGGTCACATGGGTCACAGGTCAAGTTGGTCGTGGGTCAATTGTTCAGTGGGTCACATGAGTCACAGGTCATATGGGTGGGTCACATGGGTCACAGATCAAGTGGGTCGTGGGTCAATTGTTCAGTGGGTCACATGGGTCGCAGGTCATATGGGTCATGGGTCACATGGGTCACAGGTCAAGTGGGTCGTGGGTCAATTGTTCAGTGGGTCACATGAGTCACAGGTCATGTGGGTCATTCATGGTCAATTGTTCAATGAGTCACTTGGGTCAAGGTCATGTGGGTCTTGGGTCAATTGTTCAATGGGTCACTTGCGTCACAGGTCATGTAAGTCATGTGTCAATTGTTCAATGAGTCACTCCGGTCACAGGTCATGTGGTCATGGGTCAATTGTTAAGTGGGTCACATAGGTCACGGTCATTGGTTTACGCGGTTTAGTGAGTCTTATTTATTTTGTCGAGCCACTGATCTACTTCAAAATGTGGCAGTCAAGAGTCTGATACCCCGCTCTTCACACCCAGCTTTGCTCCAACCTTTTGTTTCTTAGCTAAATTCAACCACTAAAATTATACACAGTCAAGTATTTGTAACAAATAGTTGTAATTGTAAATAATAACTATGTACTAATTTGCGTCTGCCCCAATGACGTAAACGAGCTCTCAGTTCATATCATACAGTGTTTGAATAAATGTATTTAGTTTATTACTCTTCAAATATAAAGGGTCTGAGAATCCCCAAAATTAAATCTATTTGTGGTTTCCTGCATACTGTGAGCCTAAGTCGGTGTAGCAATACTCAACGACAATGTTTTTTTCTTCATTTTTTTTCGATGTATATTTAGCATATTAATTAGCTCATGTATCGGTGTTGTAGGATAAGGCATGGGTGACAGATTGTGAGTATATGCCCGGCATACGCAGACTGGCCGTCTGCACGCAACGCAGCATTCGACTGATGGATGTTCGAGCTAACGGCAGGAATCAGGTTTGATCGCACGTGGCTCTGTACGCAATAATTCTATTTATTTCTTATAACATATTCACTTAAGCCCCTACTCAGTTTTTTCCGCGCGACAGCTATGCCCAACGCGTCTTAGCTACGGACAGCGTTATACACTGTGTCTCAAAAAACGCGCCAACTTTGGCAAGCTGTAGTTTCGATAAGCGTGGAATAATTTTGATAATTTTCAAATTCGCATATTCAATTTTCCTTATCCCTCCATTTTTACTTATTTATTTGCTTTTGAACGACTGCAATGGAAAGCAGGCGAAACAACGCGTTTCCTTTCGACTGTTGATGGCTGTGAAAAGAGCCGGTTGTGTAGTGTGCTGGTTTTAGTTTAGCAGACGTTCTAAGTGATGTCCTTTTGCCTTCACGCGTGCATACAACCACTTTCTCCATTGACCAACAGCGTCGACGTTTTGTGATACCCTTGTCCATGTGTCATTGATGCGCTGCATCAAGTCGCTGGTGTTGCGGACATGCGTCTTGTACAGTGTAGGCCTACTGTAACAGTACACACATTTCTGCATCACTCGCCAAATTCTGTAGTCGACCGGGTTTCCGGGTCAACAGGACTGTTTGGCGGACACAGATCTGGATGTTTTCTGCTGAAGGAGCTGGACTGTTTCACGAGCATATAGAGTGACGCCAGAATGCGTCATTTTCGTCGCAGCTATTTAAAAACAAATAAAGTAAGTAAAAATGAAGACACAAGTAAAGTTGAATTTGCATATTATCATTTTTGAAGGCGTGCTGATGCTGTTTGCCAAAAATTATCAAAATTAGTTCATGCTTGTTGAAACTACGGCTTGCCAAAGTTGGTGCGTTTTTTGAGTCACAGTGTACATCTGATGTCTGTTTATGTCCGTCCGTCCGTCCGTACGTACGTCCATCACACGCCGGTGTTGAGTGGAGACAAATGGTCACGTGTTTATCTCCCTCAGAAAGCCCAGGGACAATGTGTAATGCACACCGCAGTAAAATTATATCACATTATACTGCTCGAATTTTTTTTATTTATTGCTTTAATTACATTACGAAGGCCGATTTCTTATGCTCACCGTTTTTGTTTTCACTTCATCTTTTGTTTCGACGTTTCCTTCTGCGATGCCGCATTACGTATTGCATTGTCTGTCCGTCTGTCCGTCCCTTACATGCCTACAGTAATCGGGCAATAAAGCGGTACGCCAGGTGTTATCACGGTTCTGTTGTTTCGTATTTTCTTCGCGATTCATTTGCTCATACGGACCGCCCGGATGAATAGTCGTCTCAGCTATTGTATACTATTTATTTATTTTTAATAATATAACTCTCTTTCTAGAGGGTTAAAATAACGATAATATGTGTAATATAGACTTGTATGTGCACTTTCAGCACACGTTTATGATCAGTCCGTTGCAAGACACTCCTCGGTGTGTTTCTTACGTGCGACTGGAGCAAGAAGACGGTCAAACCACGCCGCCAACCGACGCGCTGTTGCTCGGCGATGATAAAGGCTGTGTCACACTGATGTCTATTGACGTGAAAGACTTGACGGAATACACGACTGGCGTCGAAGTGAGACCGGGCAAGGGACAAGACCGGCGAGTTGTCTACGTCGAACCGAAACACCTCACGTTGTAAGCTGTTTTGAAAAGTAATAAGACAAAATTAGTCCCGTACGGGGACTGACGGTCGACTTCTAATATTGCGCCTACTTATCTTCAAAGTACCCGGGCGTGGCATCTGCCGTAAACAAAATCAGTAGAAGGGTAAACAAAATGCCGGTAGTA
>Ga0209339_1000510_pt1 | contig 14301 bp, 9 predicted proteins | sample OlaalgELextract3_FD_187376 | JGI IMG/M metagenome (GOLD analysis project Ga0209339, IMG submission 187376) | Olavius algarvensis symbiont microbial communities from Tuscany, Italy - Type A ELBA extract 3 (SPAdes) (version 2) | ecosystem: Host-associated > Annelida > Digestive system >... | reverse complement strand
GGGTCACTTCTTCAGAAGCTATTCGTCCGATTTTACCAAAGACACTGTTAGCAGCTTTATAGAACGAACGTTTAGCGTGATCTATTGAACATTTAAATCGACGGAAACGAGAAAAGTAGACACCAATATATCTAATTTCAGATACCCACGCCATAACGGAGCCTGTCGAGCTGGTTATGTTAGCGCAGACGGCGTCACAGCGCGGTCCGATGCGCATACAGCAGGATTTTTTGAAATTAATTTGACATGTCTAACCAATATAATTCACGCTCGCAAATATGTAAGAGGTTTTCCATTTTAGATACAGTAGGAGCTATTAATAGGATATCATCAGCGTACAGTATAATATGACAAACGGTCTAAAGCACATAAACTGCCGACGTCATCGATATGTTGATTTTTTTGCTACGACTTGTGGTGAATAAAGATGTTCAAAACAAGAACTAATCAGTAGATTAGATAGCCGAACGTTATACGCCCCGTGAACGTACTGGGCCTCTTAGTCTTTAGTAATAACATAAATAACGGCATTATCAATATTAAACGTCAAATGAAATCTGGGTTAGGGGTCACTCAAGGTCATTGGAAATGGCACCATTCGATAGATCGCATACGAGTTCCTATTTGTCTTCCATTGTAACTATAGCCGTATCTTGTACCGTTTTCGAACTAAAGCGACATGTTGGTCGAAAAACGCCGATTTTTCGTAACCTCATGGTATTTAACTTGCACCCTAGTAGGCTAGTACCCCTTCGACTTTCTGTCCAAAAGTTTAGCACAAACTTCCCAAGTCTCTAAGCTATTAGATGCTGCAAAATATTGCCTGAAAGTTCAACCGGCTGAGTACGACGCACGAACGTTACAGACAGACAGACGACAGACGGACGGCCGATGCCATAAGCCGAACGTAACGTATTTTGTAACGTTCGGCTAATTACCGTAAATATATATCTTTATTCATCAAAAAATGATAAATGCATATCCCATACGATAATGACATTACTGTGAGACTTCAACTGTAACAACGATATAAGTTTTTGTAACTGTATAATTTTGACATGAACTTTGTTTTTAAGTACCTAAATTTATTGGAGTGCTTTAATTTACTCTTCGTTTATCGTTTGCAAACACGATACATGTATTTCTGCGGCGTTTCATTGGAATGTAGACCTACATAAATTCATCTCATTAAGCTACGTGATTGGGTTTTACATTCTGTTCCACGCTGGTGTCGATTTTTCTACATCTGGCAGGTCCACGAGCGTGGAACAGTTTACCGCCAGCTCTCCGCTCAACCTCCACATCGTTCATTACCTTTAAAATAAGAACTTAATAATCATTTCTGTTTGGACTGTCATTCTGTTTGTGACAACGTATACTGTTTATTGACTATGTTCAGCGCTCTATATTGCAGCAGTTTGTACCGTATATTGCGCTATAGAAATTGTCTTAATTACATTACATTACATTACATTCCAGTAGGCCTATTTTGTGTACTGTATAGAGCCGACGTGCTTTTGTTTCTCCTATTTATGTTTTTTTGTGTTTTGTGCTTCTTTACAAAGTTTCTACTGTACAGTTGGTGAGCACAGACTTGTACCGTAGGCCTATACGTGATGGCTTTGAATCTGGAGTATGATTTGGAAATCTCCTGTTGATCGGGATGCCATGTCGAACGCGCCCAGCAGCATCGCGTGATGTTGCCGCGTTCACCTGAGTCATGCGTAATTCTCTGCATCCAAGGATGCTGCGGCGGCTGCTGCTGCCACGCGTCGTAATCTGCCTAATGGCGTTATGCAACCGGATCTGCAACAGCAACAGGATTTAGCGACAGTGGCGCCGCCACAAAATAACAAACGATGCGGATCGACCGTAAAGTGAAACGCGCCGCGAGCGACCTATGTTTACCCGTACAGATTCAGCTGCTGGACATCAAATACAGCTGTCGGGCCATAGCAAAGCCAGTTACGCGCTGATTACTGAAATAATTACTCCCGCCAACTAAGGCGGAGGTTATGCGATCACGCTGCAGCTCGGTTTGTCCGTCATTCTGTCTGTGTGCACACTGTGCAGGATTACTGCAAAAGTAAAAAAGCCGATTCCATTGAAACTTGGTCCTACCAATTGGAAGAACTGATTAACTTTTGGTGGTGATCCGATTCCGGATACGGATTCCGGATCACTTTTCCACTTCCCTCACCAGTGCGGAATAAGGGATTTTAGGAGATTTGTTAGCATTCCTCATACAGTCACCGGCCGATTTTCACGACACTCGGCGAAATGACTGACTCCGATTCCACGTATGAATCCACATTTTGGGAGCGCTCCGACAGATACCCGGATTAATCCGGAAATCTGTCTTCGAATTCCGGATCACTTTTGATTGAGGTTAAACGAGTTGGCTGAAGGCTGCGCTCTCTGAGTACAGTCTAGTTGCAAATGAACTGCAGTAACCATATCAAAGAAATCATACTACATCTATGTTATAATTTTCTCATCTATGGTTGATTGCCGACGACAGACAAATCAAGTAGAAGTAGGCATTTAATTGTAAGACAGACAAACGCCGTCACAAGTAAAGTAGAATAAACATCAATTTACAATTTTACAATAAGATTAATACGTTCGAACAAATTACGTAAAACGAAAGAATATTTGTACACATTATAATGACAAACTGACAATGTGGCAGGACAAAGACCCGCTGCATGTGAGGAACGCAACTTCATAGGTATAACTTATATTTGCATGGTTGTATTTTCTCTCTCTCATCGCAAAGCGGCATTTTTCCTTAAACCCTTTGGAATTCAGAGGCAGTTTTAGTGCCACGTCCAATAATATGAAGTTGGTACACTGGCCGTTGATGGGTGAGCTGTTACATTTGGTACAGTGAGGAGAGGCCTGCGCGGGGACGCATCCCGCCCAACCCCCTCCCCGCTGTATCAAATAACAGCTCACCCATCAACGGCCAATGTACCAATCACCGTATTGCTGTATAATGGTCCGTTGCTCTGCGGTTTTAATATGTCCTTCGCTTCCCATCCAGCTTCGCATGGATGGGAAGCAAAGCTGTAGACGTAAACGGTAATCCAGATAGCCCGGGAACAATGCTATATCGCATTTTAATGTTGTGTTCTGTGAAATGTATATAATTTTGCGAAGAAGTAACACGATCATAGGCATTTAACTGTGCAGAAAGCTGAGCACAATGTGTTATACACGGCGTACGTGACTCAAAAGTAGGTGCCTGGGATATTCTCTGGGAAAGTCAAAGGTGGCAGCTCGTTTCGCCTTACTTGACCCCTGCCTTCGCTATAACATGCCTGTGCGTTGCGCTTTGCTCTATATTAAATGAGAATTTAGGTATTTTTATTCGGCAGGTGTCTCCACATTGTGCACTCGTAGACAATCTATCGTGTATGAATTGTACGTAGTAGCCTACTGCAGTAGACTACAGGCCAACTTGCCTGACAAATGAGTTCCTTCTATGGAAATACTGTCAACAGTTAAACCGGAATTTGCTTAATGTTTAACTAAAATACAAGATCAGACTACATATGACGTCTATAGCTATAACATTTATCTCTTAACGTCATGCTATCCACTAACGGCCTGGAGGCAGGCCTACGTTGGACCTAGATGAGCCAAGATTGGATAAAGTGGGTCTGTACAACGAGATTTAGAAACAGAGAGCCCTGTCGGAGGTATGAGGCAAAGTTACCAAAGCTGAATACACATAGATATAAAGAGTAGCGCCACCGTCTCGCCCCGCGCGATCCCGTTCCATGCTGCCCGCGGTGATAACGGCGTTACACATCTCACATCATTCGCATAGGCTACTTCCTGCTGCATCTGTCAGTGAACCACGTTTTTTGCAAAACTCTGCGGTAATATTTACCCACGTCATGGTGTAAAAAGGATTTTTTTACACCATGCCCACGTCAAGTCTTACGCACGTAAATACGTCGCGTGGTTTAACCCTTTGGGCACCGGCATACGTCTTCCAATACATGTATTTTAGGCTGTCGTGGCGATGCGGAAACCTGGCAACTAGACCGAATCATTTTTTTCAGTTACGCATGATGTGTCCTGCATGGGGACGTTATTTATGATTTTGAAAGCCGAATTTAATGATAAAAAAATTAAGTCTTAGCCTATATATTACAGGGTGTTCCAGTAATAAACTGCATAAAGTTTAAGGCACCATAATTTTGCAACCGTGAGTCACAGCATCGCGTGATTCTCGCCAACGGCCAAAATGTTGATAAATTAATTGGTAACATGAAAAAGGACACAAAATGGAACACTACAATTCTTTATTAGCAGTTGGTAAGTGAACTACTCAAAAACGGCAATACCGACGACATTGTCAAGGCAAAGTCTTGACAAAAATAAAGTTTGCAATAAGCAGACGTCACAAAATTAATAGAAACGATGCCCAGTCTCTTGAGCGAATAACAGTCGTTATAAAATATACCAGTGGTCGACGGCACCGTCTGATTAGTTCTTGGCTGATCACGTTCCACTGTTCTGAACTTGTAGCTTCACATGGTCAGTGTTCTTGATCTTCCATAATGTACCATGTTCTGAGACAGTCCCAAATTGTAGGGCCTATAATAGCTGGAAACTCAACGATCGTTCTGTCAGCAATCCAGCCCGTTTCAATTTGTAAAGTTTTTTTTATGAACAATCAATCTTCAAGACTTAAACAGTTAGAGGTACCATGCACGTGACGTCTCCGATGACGTGTGAGCACTTCTGGCTACTTAACGAAGAACGTTTAACCAATTTACACAAATTATGTGTAGATTTGTATAGACAGCAATCTTTGCTGAACGTTTCGGTGCAATCAACACGATTGGTTCAAAATTTATCATGTGCAGACTTTTCTGCGGGTTTTTATTCTGGAACATCCTGTATGTCGCTTTATCTATATATCTTTATCTATAACTGCAATAGATGCCGTGTACACGCCATCTGAACTAGACTGAATGCAGTGTGACCCGAGAAAGTAAGGCCACTTTTTGATTACTCGCATCTTCAAAACGGCTAAATTAGTTTGCATGATTTCTTGTAACAAAAAAATATTTTATTCATTCATCTGTCAGTTTTTGCTCCATCGTTGTACGCCACGTTGATTTATTGCTATAATTTTCTAAAATATAATAAGTGATGTGTTTGAATGGTTCTCATTCCGCATGTGGTTTCACTTTGTTATGCAGACGTTGGCAGTTCGCAACTAAACGCTGCTAAAGTGTGTCAAACTCAAAAAAATCATACAGATTAGTTGCAGCGTTTTTAAAGATAAAGGCCATCGAACAAAGTGGTCTCGTTTTAGGGCCACCCTGTAGATTGCTGGCTGAGCAAGAAATCATTTTGGTCGAAAGCTTGGTAGTTGCGTCCTGGTGCTTCGCCGTTCTAGTGTGAACTCTTTAAAGGGCACATTAAAACCGTACAGCAACGGGCCATTATACAGCAATACGGTGATTGGTACACTGGCTGTTGATGGGTGAGCTGTTACATTTGGTACAGCGAGGAGGGGACTGGGGGGCTCTAACAGCCCACCTATCAACGGCCGGTGTACCAACTTCATATTATTCGATGTGGTACTATAATTCCCGGTGCCCGTTAAAGTGTTCATGCAGGCGTTTACGTAGGCCTAGGCCTATATCATGTATCGAAATATTCATAACGTTAGACTCGGGGTTGCTAAGGGGAAGTTTTACCCTTCAGCCAAACATCGATGCAGCTGACATTTACGTGTTCCTTGAATTAGGCGCCTGCATTAGACATGCCACCGTTTGCTGAGCTGCTGTAGGCCTATACCAGTCTGGTCTATGCTCCGCGCCAAAACGTAGATCCTATATGCAAGTTGTTGATAATAGTTAGAGGGGTGTACATGTACAGACGTTTGGGCGACAAACCATTTGGGCAACAGACATTTAGGCGACAAGACGTTTGGGCGACAGACGTTTGGGAGACATTTTGGGCGACAAATATGTAAGTAAGTAAGTAAGTAAGTAAGTAAGTAAGTAAGTAAGAGTATTTGTATCCGGCGCCTAAAAGCAAGAGTCATTAGGCGCCAAAGGTAAAGGAAGTGGATTTATATAGCGCCTTTATTGTAGTACATCACACTCAAGGCGCTCAGGTACGCATCACACAGTGTTACCTGCAAATTACATCGTACCTGCCTCTACCTCGTAAGCATTAACCAGATAGCGCATCCCCAGACTGAGGTTGCGGACATCTAATTGCAGCCTACTACTCATTATCTACCCCGAAAGGATGAAAAGCTGAGTCGGCTTGGTTGGCTGACCTACAGCGGACGGTTTACCCACATAAATGGTCACCCGTCAGCCGCAGGTCGACCGCAGGACAGCGAAAGTTCGCCTGTCAGAGAACGTATATATTCGCATTTATTCACCATAATCATGGTAGCATGATAAAGAAAAAAAGAAAAACAAGCTGTGAAATTAATGGTGAATAAAGATGTATATATCATATATCGTATGTCATATTTATGTTCTATGCCTTTTAATCCCCGATAGCAATAGGTGATGACACAAGTGTATAGAAAAGTCAAGATGTCCAGTGGTCGAGTCTTTGCAACTGCATGCAGGTGCATTAGCATTTTGATCAAAGCACAAGAAGGAAGTTCTGCTGGACGTAGCAGGCATCTAAAGTACCGCACGAACGAGCGAAGCTGAGTTAGGATAGTAAACGCTAGTAAATTTAACGTTTTGCTGTAGGTCTTAGTCTTTCTATAACTCTGTATGTTACATTGCTCGACAGTATTTACTTTTCACTATTCTTGACAATTTAATGACAACTATAGTTTGGGTCTGTAGCCTACAATGTATAATACCTAATTTTGTTTGTAATTGCATGTTGTTTTCGTGACACAACCTAGTGTGTATTACTGTATAATGTTTGTGTAATAGTACAGTTTTCATTCTGTAAATCTGTGTTTTTACAGTTAGAATGGCCTGTATCCAGAGACTTCTCGTAGTTTCGTAGTTTCAGTCACATTCTTCATTGCCAATTTGTCTTCGTGTAGCACACGACTAAGAAGTAATAGCTGAAAAGTTATTCTAAACCACATCTGTCGCTCAAACGTCTTGTCGCCCAAAATGTCTCCCAAACGTCTGTCGCCCAAACGGTTTTGTCGCCCAAACGTCCATAGACCGTTAGAGGTCAGAGTCGGCTCGATCTAAAGCCGTATCGCCAATATGAGTAAGTTTTCGACAGCATTGTAGACTATTCGTAATCGTAATCGTAACAAGAAGATCAGCTGTCGCAGAGAGGCCGCGCGATGTTTCGTATTTGTCTGTAGTCAGCTTCAACATACCTACAGCGCAGTTTTTTATTACCAGTTATCACGGCTTCAGATTTATTATAGTGCACAAACTTCTATTAAATTCTGTTCTGCTGTCTCCTATTGTCGCCGGCGGTGTCCGACCAACCCCCCCGGACAAACACCCCTAGGTCATAACCCCCCTTGTTTGCTACCTTTCGTGGGTCGGTTGGGGTCAGGACCCCGCCTCGTGGGTCGGATAAGGTCAGGAGTACGGGCTAGCGTCAGTTTTCTACAAAAATACCCGCCCGTTCTGTCCTACAATGTCCTATGGGAGCAGAAAACGGGGGTTATGACCAAGGGGGTTGTGTCCGGGGGGGGGGGTTGACCTCCTCTCCGGCGTATAACGTCAAGCTCGTCACAAACACTTCGTCGTCGTATTGTGCGAACAACGGACGACGGACGCCGAGGTGTGCTCGACGCTCGCCGCCGTCCGTCGCGGCTTTGTTTTTCACAGTTCGCGACTCGTATATACGGTTGACAACACTGTACATGTAGACCTGTATGCAGCGAAGCCAGATATTCGTCCAGAATCGCGTTTTTTTGCCTACCCACCTGCATTCGACGCCCCCGTTAGGGGGTTTCCCGTCGGAATGTCGCCACCCCGTTTGGTGTGGAAAACTAGAATGGTGTGGCTACCCGACAGTGAAAAAATTTCGAAGATATGTTTATTCGTTTTGACATGATTCACGAACGTGAGAGACGGACAGACAGACAGACAGACACCGCATGACGGCATAGGCCGCGCTTACGCATAGCATCGCGGGGCAAAAACAATTTGTAACGCGCACAAGGTCAACGCACAAACATCGAATCTGAGGCGCGGGCAGAGTCACTAGGTGGCAGTACAGCCGTCACAGCCGTCAGTCACTCGATCTACTGCTTACATAACACGAAGTAGGCATATACTGTTCGTTTTATGTATGCTGTGTGTGCTTGATCACATGCGCGTGCCTGCGGGAGGCCTGAGACGGAAACGGCGAGACAAGACACGCACTGCTGCGTATTTAACGTAAGTCTATCTATAGCGGCCGAGCCCAACGTGACGGCTGTAGTGCACGCCGTTGCGTAGGCATAGGCCTAACCAGTCGAATATGTCATCCAGGTCCGTTATATTTCCGGATGTGCAAAATTTACATAGGCCAAAAGTGAAAGCTCATAGAGTTTACGTGAAACGTTTACTCACTTACAGTGGAGCTGAACATGGACGAACATCACTGGGCATGTCGTCAAAGTCGTACAAAGAAACGCGGTTCGTATATTTCGTATATTTTTGCCGCGCGATGTTATGCAAGCGCGGCCTTACCATCATGTGGTGTCTGTCTGTCCGTCCGTCCGTCACGTTCGAAACGAATAGACATATCAACAATTTTTTTCACTGGCGGGTAGCCAACCCATTCTAGTTTTACCATACCAAACGGCATGGCAATATTCCGACGAACCCCCCCCCCAAACGGGGTCGTCGAATGCAGGTGGGGTAGGCTGAAATCGCGATTCTGAGCCTATATCTGGCTTTATGCGTGCTGTTAACGCTTCTACCGTTCAGGTGTTATCAATACGACGCCGTCGAACCGCCGCCCCGCAAGTTGTGACACTTCACTGGTAGTAAGCGGCGGTGTTTGTTGATGGCGGGAAAGGACGACGAAATGTTTATGACAAGAAGTTTTAACGTTACGCCAAAGACAACAGAACAGCTTTTAATTGCACGCAGTGATAAATCTGTAGCCTACATAACTAACAATAAAAGACTGCGCTCGACGTTTTGTACTATTGAAGCTAACTACTGAGAGACACGAAACATCGCGCGGCCTCTTTGCGACAGTAGAGCTACTTGTTTTCTTTTATTGTCAATCAGGTTCCTCTTAAATATATTTCTAATTGGAAAGACCTTGCGCGGTCATATGGTGCCTCCACCGCTGCATGTGCGTAATGGACTCGCCCGCCCTCCGGCACAGGAAAATGGGACAGACATCGAGACAACGGGACATAGGGAAAACAAAATAGCCCCCTGTCCGTGGCGCAGCGTGCGGGGGTATAACAAATTAAAGCTGGTTAATAGCAGGGCTACAGTTATTGGCACTCGTTTCGTTTGCCATATTTTGAGACATATACACTTAAGTAAACATAGATATTGGCGTTATTTGAAGCATATTGACCTTAGCAATAGCCAAGATCAGGGCCGGTGGTGGGATACCTGGGGCCCAGCTTAATTGGGGGTCACTAGGTGGGAGACTGTAAAAACTTTAGGATTAAAAATACAATACTAGCAAGTAAGAAAGTGCATTATTGGGTATTAATAGTATAATAATCATATTATTATCAGTATAATATAATAATCATGCATGCACCAGTACCTGTAACTCAAAAAATCCCACACAAACTAACGAAGACTGAAGTTAAAGAGTGCGCCATCTCGATTTTGCAACAGCGAAGTCACTGATAATGGCAGTAAAGTCTATCTCACGCAGAATGTCTGACTGAATGCTCATGATAGCTAGATTGACTAGTCTTCCCTGAATCATGGATGTTCGGAAGCGATTTTCAATATATTATTATTAGCTTGAGTTTGAAAAAGAACGCTCTGCGCTACAGTTAATGATCATCAAAACTAAGTACATTCTTAGCGCGATCATAACATTGGAAAACGTATCCTGCACATAAGCGAGAAATAATATATGAAGGGTTTGGTGAGAGGCCCTCTGTTGGTGGGAGGCATGGGGCCCTGACCCCCCTGACTCCCCCCTTAAATCCGGCCCTGGCCAAGATATGTCGATCATTATAAAAAAAATAACTCCAATTAAAGAAACAAAGACCGTTCAGCCTTTGTTTGCAACTTGCAAGTTTATGGAGAACATTTTATCAATTTTATCCTGTCGCAAGATGTCCGCCTGTCTGTTTGCCTGTCCGTCCCATACTGGTATTGTGTCGAAAAGGCTAAACATAGCCTATCATCAAACCTTTTCACCATCGTTAGCCACACCATTCTCGTTTTTACCGCGCGATGCTATGCATAAGCGCGGTATATGCCGGCACGCGGTGTCTGTCTGTCTGTCCGTCTATCACGTTCGTGTATTGCGCCAAAACAAATAAAGATATCTTCGAATTTTTTTTCACCATCTGGTAGCCAAGCCATTCTAGTTCTTCCATCCGAAACTGGATGGCGATATTCCGACGGGAACCCCCCTGACGAGGGCGTCGAATGCAAGGGATATGAAAAATGACAATTTTTGACCAATATCTCGCTCTATCTGAGAAACGGTTATTAGGATGGATGGACACATTCAGCGTAAAAAAAATTGTAAGCATCGAATTCTTTTTCCATCTATACAACATTTAGCGTGATTGCCCCAGGGGCGTCCCCAAGGGAAACAAAAAATGTGGTAAAAATAGTGATTTTTAGACTGAAGCATCGACTTAAGCATCGTATAACTCGGAAAGTGTTGAATATAAATAGGTATATGCTGCGAGGGTTTGGCAAGCATTGAATTGCCTTTCCATCCATGCAACAAATTGCGTGATAATCGCAGGGGCGTCCTCAGGGCAAACAAAAAATGAAGGCCGGGTACGTAAAAATGACGATTTTTGCAATTGTGGTACGAATAACTGGGAAACTGTTGTAGATAGACAGCTGACACACTAAATGCGCCGTATCTTCCGAACGCGAAGGCCGACGAACTTCAAACTTGGTAGACGGACGGAGCCTAGATTTGCGAAAATCACCATATTAATCCTTCTACTTAGAGCAGCCTTCAGCGACTAACCAAAATACTCAACAACACGAGGCATCGCGCGGCCTCTCTGTGATAGCTGAGCTTCTTGTTTTTCCACAGGCCTACCGAACGTTGTGGCAATATTCCGACGGGATAACCTGCACATCAGCACTGTTGCACTATATTTCCTTATGTTTGTTGTCTTGATTTTGTTTGTTTGTTTGTTTGTTTTTTTATTTATTTTATTTATTTGTATTTTATGACAAAAATAATTTTAGGGCGACCAGCTGCAGTGAATGACTAGCTCTTTTGGCAGCTCACCATTCTGTGTGTCTCAATGTCTCAGTTACTTGGTGAATAAGTATGTGTGTGTGTGTGTCCGCTACCAAACTTATGGCCACGATATATTGAAAACGAATCAACCGAATCTGATGCAAATTGGCACAAGTGGTCCACAAGACGAGGGTATGAAGCGATCAACTTCGGGATGAAAGGTCAAGGTCATACGAGGCCAAAGACAGATTTAGAGGCCTGGCGGAGGCATTATTCTCGACTTCCTTGGGTTCGGGCACATGCGGGGTATAGACTATGATGCAGCTACCTGTCATTATTTGACTCGAGTGCATGACGAAATAGTCGTATCGATCGTATTATTATGGCTCCGCAGTAGGGAAGGGGCAATAAGCGTTGCTTTTGTCTGTCCGTCCGCCCGTCTGTCCGTCCGTCGCGTACATAGCGAATAATTCGAGAACCCAAAGGCCTAGCGTGCCCAAATTTGGAAGGAAGATTTCCCACCTTTGATGCGACTCGCTTACCAGTTTCAAGGTCAAAAGGTCAAAAGGTCAAAGTTCAAGGTTACCAGGCCCATTAATGTTGATACAGATCGTGCGTCATACATATCTTCCGAACGGCAAGGCCTACGATCTTCAACCTTTGTATACGGATGCAGGACGACCACCCACATCAGCCGTAGGCGCCATGACCTCCAAGGTCAAAGGTCAAGGTCGCAAGGTCACGTGATCAGTCTGAGCCGTCTTGGCCCAATGTTGTGCCTGTGTCATTACAGGCGGGCGGGGGCATACCGTGTCGGCCGAACCCGGCGGCCGCACTTCTTGTTGTGTACAGAAAAAGCATAAAGCCTATCTGAAAACTAAACTGTTCGACCCCGTGATAGGTCAGGTGCGACCTATCACGGGGTCGAACACCTGATGGCCACCGTCCCCCGGCGCATAATATTTTGGGGTGTAAATGAGGGCGGGATGTCTGTCGTTGTCGTGACATTTGCTTCACGTGCACAGAACACCCATTATATTTTTTATACATGATCGCTTCTCTTTTGATAGGCGGTCCATGCCCCCAATGCTTGTTTGTATCTGCTTTATTGCGAAATAAACTCATATATAATATTATTGTATGGAATTGCATGTTGAGGGTACGGTATAATTAGACTACGTGGACATAAATTCGTTATTTGTCGACCAAAATCACCAAGTATAGATCTAGATACATACCATCAACAACCGCAGCTGTTGCACACAACTTACTATGCTTAGACGTCGTCAGTCAACGTTGTACGATAAGGTATAGTGGGTGGCGCCCCCTGGCGAATGCGACGATATTGCTTGATATGCAAATATATTACATGGACTAGTATTTTGATATGGGTGTTGCATGGTAGTAACGAATATACATGTCGAGTGGGCGGTATAATTTTGTGGCCATAAATTCGTTATTTGTGGACCGAAGTTTACCAAATTTACCATTTTTGTAGAACAGACACCCTAGCTAGCAAGCTTACAACATACATAAATTCGTAACAATGTTAAAGCGCCTTAGAAAATGATATCATAAAAATATTGTAAAATGCGCAAAAATCGCTATTTTGTCAATATGTTCAGGGGCATATCGAGCCCCAACTGATACACGTTTAGTTACTGCACAGTGAGTACTAGCCTACTTCGTTCATCCCATGTGTAAAGTTTTCTTTTACAAATTAGCAAAAAAATGAAATTAGAAACTTTTATGGACACCTTTTAGTGCACCACTTTTTTGTTTCAGGGTAAAAGGTGCCGCATTATGTTGTTTGTTAGAGCGATCGTTTCTGGTTTTACTGTTACTTTCTGTTTCACGATCGGTTCAGCCGTTGCAAAGTTACTACGGAAAATGTCGCGCCGTTGTTTTTGACCTTTTGTGAACCCACCCCGTAAAAGAAATAGGCCTACAGAGAACACGCACAGCACTGCAGTAATACATATTTCAATAAAAATTTAGTAGGTCTATTTACGCATTTGCGATTGCGAAACAGATCCCCACGAGAAGATGACAAGAGTCTACAGCCAGCTGTTGCAGAAGATTCGTGCAAACGAAGTGGCGGAGCAGATGTACGCGGACGGGGCACTACAGCTGACCGAATTGAACGATATACAGCACACGTACTCGCGCAACGACGTTAAGTCAGCAGAAATGCTGCTGAATGTTGTCCTGGCGCGACCCGACGACATCTATGAGTCGTTTCTACAAGCACTGAATACGAACAATCAGTTTGATGCTTATCTCCTACTGGTCGATGACGGTTTGTGCAAATGTCGGTTTCTCTGTTTTGTGTTTTACCCTGCTGAGAGGCCATACAGCATATAGCAGCAACAAACAAACAAACAAACAATAAGCACCCCGCTCGGGCTAGGTCATCTCTCCCGCGTGGCGCAGAGGCCGTAATTCAAAATTCCGCTTCCTAGAAGTCTTGTCCGGTCCCCCGACCCACAGAATATATGCATGCCAAGTTTCATCGACGTCGGCCCAGCGACCTCGGAGCCTTAGGGTTTGAGAATGTTGACACCGCACGGACGGACGGGATTGGACGGACGTATATACGGACGCACGGACATTTGACCGGTTTCAGAAGTCATCTTGGAAAGATGACTAATTATACAGTAATAATCAAGAAGATATACGACTCTGACGGTCGACACGAGATGCGGCCCTGCCAGCAAGTTCAAGCTTGGGATGCAGTAACAATGACCTTCGACCGTTTGATTTCTAAAACTCATGCAGTGTGTGTTGTATTGCATGAAGTTAACATAGCCTATCCACCAAGTCTGAAGTTCGTGCTGGGCATTAACTACTTTAATGCACTTTACAATACATTACATTACATAACTGTGTTTAGTGCCAGGCCTACAACAACCCGGGTCGGCCTGGCAGTACAAATGTCAACGATGATGCTAAAAACTAGAAGCG
>Ga0209339_1000506_pt1 | contig 14338 bp, 8 predicted proteins | sample OlaalgELextract3_FD_187376 | JGI IMG/M metagenome (GOLD analysis project Ga0209339, IMG submission 187376) | Olavius algarvensis symbiont microbial communities from Tuscany, Italy - Type A ELBA extract 3 (SPAdes) (version 2) | ecosystem: Host-associated > Annelida > Digestive system >... | reverse complement strand
TCACTTTGTAACGCTGGGACCAGTATATACTGTTGCGTCCATTAATATCGTTCTCCGTAAACGCCATCAACTGAGTGTAATATATAATAATATTAAAAATAAAATGTCGTTGCCTCTCTAATAATTATTGACTAACGAAGTTGGTAAATATTTTATGTGTTGGAATTTGGAGGTGCGTTGTGTGTTGACGTTATAACATTTAAGACTTATTTCGTGATTAAAGGACACTTGTAGACCATATGATAAGAAATTCTGATGTGGAATGTTTCTATAGTCATCGTGTAGTTGTATACGAGTAGTTCGCGCATAATACATCAGTATAACGTCGGGTGGTGAACTTCTCCCGGAGCGCCCTAATTATTTTGGTACAGACAGACCAGAAACATTAAATTCTCAATATTCACTATAGTTTTTAAATTGGCTTAGAACCAGCTGCGTGGTTTCTATAACAGCAGCTACTTGACACCCAAGAATAGCGAATTTCTGGGCGAACTTCGAACAATATATTATTAACAGGGCAGTAAACAAGTGGCAAAACGATTGTGGGTGTGTGTCATTGTCAAGGCCGACAGACTGCACTTCTAACAAATGTTGTAACTTTTGACATTGTATACTGATCTGATAGGAACACCATTTAAAAGATTTCACTTTTAAATTCATAAATTGTGGAATAATTAATGCGTACTTTAGGACTGCTACAGTAAGTGCTTCACTTGGTACACTGCTGTAAAAACAACAGTCTTCTAATACAGAGGTTTAATTGAGAATACTGAACACAGACTATCTGACATCAAAATATCATAGGCGTAGGGTTGGCTGATGTTTAACGGCACTTTCACCATAAAAAGCTATATCGTGATGTGCGAAAATTAAGTTTAAAGATATTAATTTTTGATAGGAAGTTAATATATGTTGTTCAGGGTATTAGTTAAAATGTTACAGAGATCGAAAGTTGTGACAAGATAATCCTGAAGATAAACAACTAAAAATAGCAATATCTAAAACATCAAAACAGTCCATATAAACCGCTTTGTTAAAAGCTCAACAGACCCCGTCCCATGTGGACTGTACTCATCGACATAGGCATCAGGATACGGCCTGGCTCAGGCTGGCTAGCCAATTACTTGGCAAAGTAGTCCAGACAAACAAGGCTAACTGAAATAATTCAGAACACAAAAAACTCGCGACAGCGAGACTGCGGCTTCACGCATCGACGATGTCCATCTGTTTGTCTGTCTCCAAAATGCAAAAAACGCGATTTCTCAAAAACTAAGCAATTTAGAGCAATGATGTCTATTGACGACCTATAGGAAGTTTGTTATGTAAGCTTAACTGGGCTTTTCAGAGAACCCATTATTGGATCCCTACAATCGAAGATGGCCGAGATACGCTATCTTGAAAATCAACATGACGTCACTTTTTTCTGTAGAGGATGTTCCAATTTGGATAACATTTCACAGACTGGTACAGAATGACATGTCGACTGCGGTGATGTGTGGAAATGGAAACCAGATGTATTATTCCAATATGGCGGAAGTTTGGGCGAATTCAATGGCATGTCATCCCAGAGCCACGTATCACATTGCAAGGTGCTGCCACTTGAATTAAGTCACGATTCCAGAGCCACATGCAGGGTGCAGTCACCTGACGAAATCAACGTTGCGATCGTGCCACATTGCAGGGTGTACCATCCGCCATACTGAAAATAGTTTTTCGCCATATTTTTTTCTGTTTTAATGCAGTTTAGGTTTTGACCAAATTTCGGCTTTCATATCATCTCCGATACATTTGTTTTAATGAGACAGACCGTCAAATCGCTATTGTTGTTACGGAAACCTCACAGCTGGTTCTAAGCCACTTTTAAAACTTTAAATGTACTAAATTGAAAATTGAATATGGTCTATCCCTCACAAAAATAATTAGTAAAAGTTGTGAATTGGTGAAGTTATGTGATCAATATTAATTGCAAGGATTCAGTTGTTTTAGACACAGTGTAGTAATGATGTATCTTCTAGTGTTTCTGATACACAGTAAAATATTAGTCAAAATTCTTTTCCTAGCACATCTGTAAAAACAGCCCTACTCACGATTCTGTTTCCATCTCCTTCAACTGCAGCGACACGAGTTAGGCTGAGCTGCTACTGATTATGTGTTAAAAATGATAAGAATGATTCAATACACTGGATGTATGCCAAACATAACATGAAAATAGGTATATGCAAAAATCACTACACATCTAAACAAGGAAGATGCAATGGTTTGTAGCAAATGGAGAACATTAATAAATGACAACCAAATGCCTTGTACAAAATAATAAAACACAGGAATCATGAGTGGCAGAAGTCCCTGTATTCGCATAAATCCTTGCCTAATTATCACTTACACAAATAAGAAAAATGCCAGGTAAGAAAAAATCCCCCAAACTTGACCATATGCGTAGCACATTACCACTTTATTATCACCGTGCACAACTCCTAACACTAACAAATGCTACTACTAAACTTGAGTAATAACACAGAAGTCAAGGATCATAATATATAAATATTACACAACTACACTGTAATATGTCAGACTAATAATGTGGAGATCACGTAAGTTCCATCACAATTCTAGATGCATCAAACCACTCAATGCTTGGAGCAATGGTAATAAAATACAGCTGTGGAGGTCACAAGCATCTATGCTGGCTAGCTGGCATGGCACTCATAGAGGTAGGCTTTGTGAATCTTTATATCTCACCACTGGAAAGGCCTATATGTATGTCATCAGTAAAATGCAAACTACATCGTCTCTTACACACCTACTAGTGATCACAACGTTCAACTCTCCTTTGATAACACGAGTGCATCACAAACAATCCTAGTCACACAGTCAAAACACTACAAAACAAGGTGAAGGTTCGAATAACACCAAATAAAATGTGTGACCCTGCATTCAAAACTAGAAAACACAGCTTACATAATGTCACAATGAGAACGTGCCACTATCAATACACACAAACAAACAGACACAACAAGGAACAAGTCATGGGATCACCCTTACAGTACCGGGAAACATGAAAAACAATGGAATAGACATCTCACTTCTGAGCAGGATTCATCATTATTTCGGTGCTCATGGATTTAGGGCGCTCAAGAGGGAAGCCCAGAGCACGTGACCAGGTCAGCTGCGCGAGGCAACCGAGGGCACGAGACACTCCAAACAGAACAGTGTAGAAGCTCATCTCTGTCATTCCATAATACTACAACAACAATAACCAGCAACGTATTGAGTCATGACGCATATACTTGTCTGCTCATACTACGTACGATAGTTTAACAAGTAAGAGACACAACGTATTGAGTCATGACGCATATACTTGTCTGCTCATAACACATGTCTGCTCATGTGTTAAACTATCGTACGTAGTATGAGCAGACAAGTATATGCGTCATGACTCAATACGTTGTGTCTCTTACTTGGAAAACTATTGGTGGCTCTCAAATAAGCCGGTTGGATAACTTGGAAGAGCAAGTTGCTAAGGCAACGTCTTCCAGCTTTGCCAGGAAATTCATGCGTTCGTTAACTATCTTGTATTACATGTAGTCGCTTCAAGACACTTATCGCATGTAACACTGCTGTGCTGACATGTGATACTGATATAGCAATTCTCTCTGTGTATTATGTCCCAGTACTGTATCAAAACGGGATATGCTATCATTATATTTTCTTTAGCCTAAAGTACAATCATTATAGTTTTCTCGGTACTAAACATCTTTGCGATTTCTGATGGGGTCACCCTCTATGGGGCATGAATACATGTGGCATATAAAGATCACGATTTTTAACCAGTATCTCGCTTTATCTTGTAAATGATACGAGACACGGCCACAGTTACTATGCAAGGCCAATAGGAACTCGTATGAGACCTATCATATGGTACCATATTCAATGACCTTCAGTGACCTTGAAAGTCATTTCAGTACTGTTGTTACTTTGTGTGCACAGCTGATGTGCGATCTGTTAGCGATACTTAAGTCTTATTTGTTATCAAAACTACAGTGTCTGCTGAACATCATGTTTACAAAACACTGCAGTGATGCAAAAGCACAACATTTCCTATGCTGTAAAGTAAGCACAAAATAAACTAGGTTAAGTAACATTCAAGTGATGTAAGAAATTATATGTGCATAATACAGAGTGTGGCTAAAAAATCTAAAGACGAAAAATGAAATTTCTCAAAAATGACTTGATTGTTTTATTAGAAACTTTACTACAATTATTCTCAAGGGTCCTCTGCATTGACAATATAAATTTTACAAAATTCTGTTAATGCATACACAAATTAAATGACACTAAATGAAATAAAAATTACAATTTTTGTCATGCACACCTATGCTACAGCACGACAGCTATAGGCAGTGCCATCCATCTATCAACAAGCCGGTACCACGTGACGACAAATGCTGACAGAATTGAGCCGTTTTCACTAGTGGGCAGCCCAGGGACTATATAGTCAACTATCATACCCTAGGTCACAGGGAACACCCATTATGAGGGCCTCGACTGGACTGCAATATTTTGTACGTTAATTATAGAAAAATAACTAAGAGACGCTTTGCAATGCTTCGTGTTGTTGAATACTTTAACAAGTCACACAAGATCATTGGAGATGAAACCCTTGACGAGGGTGTGTGTAAGTCCCTATCAGTATTCCTAAAACGGCACCCTTTTTATTTTTGTCATAACTTTGTTAAACTTACATCAATTTTAATCTTGTTTGGCAGGTGCATTGCCATGAATATGTTCAACAAAAGGGGTATTATAACAACCGTCTGATGCAGTACACATTACATGGTAACTCAAGCAAACATCAAGTAGCCATATAGAAGTTGCTTGGCAGGAATTTCGCGTTTCTTCATCGTCGCTGGGTTGTTCTGCAACTTGGCTGGAGCCGCCACACTAAAGATCTCGTCTGTGAAGAATATGAAATCCACAATAGAAGCGAGGAAAAGATGCAAAAGTTTCTTCGCTTGAATCAGGCGTGATGTGCAGTTCGCCGCGGTTAGTTCCTGTGCGCAACATTTCTTCAGGCATTTTAACTCGAGATCCTGGCGAACAATGCGGTACACCGACGAATGATGGACGCCTGTTTCCCTTGCTATTTGACGAGTGGATCGATAAGTTTCTGGTGCACCTTCCTGGCTCAAAACCAACTCTTCAACGGAATCGACGTTGTCATCAATGCGCGCACTTCGACGACGTCCACTTCCTGCACACCTAGCTGTGGTGCCGGTGTCTCGTAATTTCTTCAACAGCTTGTTTACACTAGACACTGACCAACCTTTGGTAGGAAATTCTCATATTAGTCTTTTGGCACCATAGTTCTTAAACTTACACAAATTTTCAACTGAAATGCAGTCGTCTGCACTGAACACCATGTTTACATTAGTACTGAAAGTGTCGTCTGCTACCACAGCAATGCATAAGCTGGTTCTCAACTGCATGATTGTTATCAGTAAGTAAATATAAGCAAAAATCACTTGTAAATTACTCAGCTATCTTTACGCCAAATATTATCAAAAATGGTTTATATCACAGAAAGTTATCGCAAAAACTAAAAGGGTGCCAAATTTTTTGAAACAGTGAATTACTCTAAATTTTACCATTTGTCATCAATGCGCACGTCCACTTCCTGCACACCTAGCTATGTTTCTGAGACATTCAAAGTCAAATAACGGTGTGACCTTGACATCAAGGTTAGGGGTATCTCACGGTCATTGAAAACTATCACTTGAAACCTTGACACCACACAATGGCATAGGCTGCACTTATGTATAGCATCATGCAGCAAAAAATTTTGTCTAGGGTATGATTGTCTTAATTGCTAAAAATTTTATGCAAAAAACTAGTAGTCAACATGCAGCAATCAGACCAGCTAAAAGTAGGAACACGCAAGTGAATAATATTGATGCACAACATTGCAGTACTGTAAATTTCGCATATAATATGCACAATTTTGACCTAAAAATGCGTTTCTGAGAAAGAGGTGCATATAAAACGTGTGGCCATGCTACTTGAGCGACGCAACGTCCCCCGTCGGCTATGCGACATTGAAGATGATGAATCATAGGCCTATGCAGTTCACAACTACGGATTCAAACCACTCAGCATACCGACGTATGCTGAGTGGTTTGAATCCGTAGTAGTGAACTGTAGCACACATCACACACTGCATACATCAAAGACAGTTTTACCATCTTGTCTTCCACAGCCATGCATTACCTGCTCATTTGACCGTCTATAAAAGGGAATGCTGGACCCACAGGAGATGTTCTGGAGATTGTACAACGAGTCAATGACGTCAGTCCTATACAACTTCTGAAAAGCTGATGATCATCAAATATGCTAAGGCTCGTGGGAACAAAGCAAAACTGAGCGTCAGAATGACGGTGATTAAGTTACCATGTCACCCTCACCGGTCGTCCGCCCATACACTCACAGTTGTAGGTATCCACATCGCCCACTTGGTTTACAACAAAGCTATTACTCAGCGCCGGCACCTATAGATCACCCACAATAAGGTCTTGTACAGCGGTTGGTGGCCACTATGTTGGCCCACCCATGAAGACGAGTAACACGTTGCATAATATGCAGACTGGCGTCACAATAACAGCTTACATGGACCACCCATACAAATAATGCTGACACTGGGAATCGGATGAGGGGAGGAGTATGCTCATCGAAGCGATGCAAGCCACTTGCCTGTCACTGAAAGGATCTTAGCAGAAGCCGGTGCATATTATACACGTGAACTTTTATTTTCCCCGTCAACAGCAATGAAAAAGTCGCCTTGCGTATTATACACAAGTGCAATGCATATTGTATGCGAGATTTTACAGTATGTGATTCTAAGTGGTTGCTCACCTGGAGCAGGACCCCACTGTGAGCATCAACATTTGGCCATGGGTTCTTGATCTTGCCAATACTGCCAAGTATATCAGGCACGACTCTGTACAGATCAGACACCAGCTTGAACAGTGGGTCGTTTGGCAGCCACTTGAGAGCAAACTCACGCTGGCAAACATAGCGAGGATCAGTGACACGAAGCACAGCATGACCATAGCCGGGAATTACCTGCAGTCACATTCAGCAGACAAACCAGCTTCAATCAACACTGAACTGTCATGAGTGTCAATCACATACACGACAGCCCCACAAGTCACGATGCCTACTACAACTTGTCATGTTACGCGACACAAGTCACGATGCCTACCACAACTTGTCAGTGCCCAAATCGTATAATCGTGATCTATGATATCGTCGCAGACTTCACAACACGACAATATTGTAGCATTAACTTGACACAACGATATCGTTGTGCTGCAATATCGTGATTGTAAAAGTGATCATTTACACATGTGTACAAAGTGTTGAGCTGTATAACTTGACGTTGAGCAGGCCGGCCGTGACAAAACATCACGACAGCAGCCGTCGTCCAAGAGAAGGAAAGGAGAGACTGAAGTGGTTAGTGTCCTGGCTGACTCAGACGACGAACAGGATGGGGCGGAGCCAGTGAAAGTATCGTGAAATTTGGCGACGCTATCACGATGTCGTCGTCGAATTTCACACGATATCGCGATACAAAAGATTCCCACGATTCGAGCCCTAAACTTGTCATGTTACGTGACAGCGACAGCCTCACAATTCACGATGCCTACTACAACTTGTCATGTTACGCGACACAAGTCATGATGCCTACTATGTCAACTTGTCATGTTACGTGACAGTGACAGCCTCACAAGTCATGATGCCTACTACATCTTGTCATGTTACGCGACACAAGTCATGATGCCTACTATGTCAACTTGTCATGTTACGTGACAGCGACAGCCTCACAAGTCACGACGCCTACTTGTCATGTTATGCGACACAAGTCACGATGCCTACTATGTCAACTTGTCATGTTACGCGACAGCCTCACAATTCACGATGCCTACTACAACTTATCATGTTACGCGACACAAGTCACGATGCCTACTATGTCTACTTGTCATGTTACGTGACAACGACAGTCTCACAAGTCACGATGCCTACTACAACTTGACGTGTGAATGCAACCAGTCGATAATTAATTGAAGAAGTATTGACAGTGTCAGCAACACGTTACACAGATGTTGGTATTGACAGTATTAAGTATTTTACAACGTATGTCATTCCTTGGACAATTTTATGGCTTCATGACCCAACAGTCATAGTGCCAAGGACAATGATTACTCAAGCAGGTCAAGAAGACATCACACCAGGCTCAGCTCACTAGAAGCGGAAGTAGTGAATGTATAAAAAAATATAAGGCCGAAGACGGAGATGTTCGAAAGAGAGCTTGCATCTGTTAGGCATTATTACCACTACAGTTTTCTGCTATTCAGTTCTTTTCATATGTAAAACCTTGACATTATTAATAGAAAAAACACAATTGAGAAAATACTCGATTATCTACATGACTTGCATTCAATATTAAGCCACCGCTGTCTGTCACCAAACTGCAAAAGAGGCGGTTTTCTCAAAAACTAAGCAATTTAGAGCTATGGTGTCTATTGACGACCTATAGGAAGTTATGTAAGCTTAACTGGGCTTTTCAAAAAACCCATTATTGGATCCTTACAAACCAAGATGGCTGAGATCCATCTTGTAAATCGACATGGCGTCATTTTTTCTGCCGAGGGTGGTCCGATTTGGACAAAATTTCACAGACTGGTACAGAATGACATGTCGACTGTAGTGATGTGTGGAAATGGAAACCAAATGTAGAATTCCAATATGACGAACGTTTGGGTGAATTCAATGGCATGTCATTCCAGAGCCACGTATCATACTGCAGGGTGCTGCCACTTGGTGAATTCACTGTCATGATTCCAGAGCCACATGCCACATTGCAGGGAGCAGTCACCTGACAAAATCAATGTCGTGATCGTGCGCAGGGTGTAAGAATTCCATCTAGCATATTGAAAATCATTTTTTGCCATATTTTTGTTTGTTTTAGGCTTTGACGAGTGGCGGCTTTATATTGTCTCCGATACACTTGTTTTAGTTTACAGGGCGCCCCTCACCTGACTTCAAAATTCACTCTTGTGTAGCATTTTGACACTGGGTCAAAAATATTTCGGACAACGTGCAACATTTGTACAATGTAATACAGATTAAGAATCGAAACAGTTTGCAATCAACAGCTCCATGTTGTAATTGACTAGTAGCAAAGCTATGTACTGCAACTGAGTCACTCGCTACATAGCTCTGCTAGTCTGCTAATTACATACTGTAACAGGGCTGTCACCGACATAGCCGTGACAGCCCTGACATGCAGATGTCACGTACTTGTCCAGCACTCAGAGTGTTCTTGACAAATTCTCTCAAGTCATCATCAGAGTAGTTGTCACCAATCTTCTTCTTGAAGTTGTTCAAAAATATTAACACCTCCTAGAAAATTGACAACAAACATAAATGGTAAAATTACATCACAACAGTAAGCAAAGAACTTGAATTATTAAAGGCATTAAGCTTTTGAATAACCTAGTGCATGACTTACACTCTAGTCACGCTAGGCGTTATTTTACTGATTCTAATGATGTTTGAATCAAAAAGTATTACTGAAATGTACATCTGCTGCTTTTCCAGAGATATCTAAACATACAAGAAACAACTCTACATAAACCAGAGATGACACCCTATCATCATCTACTCAAGGCTTCGAGGATCTGCAACAACAGGTCATTGTAATATGGAAAAAGCGCCTGATTCAGTGTGGTAAACAAACGACAGTGGTGATTGTTAGCATCTTCCTACAGTCGAACTCTGTTGACCACACCTGACGGTCACGCCAAAGTTGTATAGTAATACATGGAGTTCCAGAATACCACAAGTGGGGCCCAAATTAGAGATCAGGTGTCAAACTATGGGTTCAAAATGGGTATCACTGACTTTCTTGGGTACGGTCTGCCATTAGTGTTCAATATGAAGTACATGCCTTGATGCAGTGGTTAGCAACAATTCACAAATGTGATCAACCAACAACCAAAGATCAACTGTCAACCAAACAACAACGTCATGACACGTCTACTGCAGTACGTGCTTCTCACTACAGTCAGTGATGCGCATAAAACTGTTGATCAAAGTCGTCTCACAAATCACCGTCAAAATTTAAAAAAAAACTTGTGGCATGGACAGACACTGCGAATAAAAAGGCACATCTTCTCCATCAACAAATGCTCCCAGAGTAGCGAGAAGCTGTTTTAAAGCTGCATCGGTGTTACAGTAATAAATGATGGATCACTGGTAGAAAATGTCAGCTTGGAAGGACCCAGTGAGCCGAATTAGACTGGGTCTCATCTTAATGGAGCACATATTTCACTTTCTATCCCTTTTGATTAATGTGCATCAACATTGCACCTCATACTTGTTATTAGCACCATTATGTAATGTAGCTATGCAATGATACTCTTGCAGTACAAACACAACCAGTGAACTGAGCACATCTCAAAACACTGCTCAACTCATGTCAAGAAGATAGCAATGATACTCGGTTCCTTTACAGTGAAAATCATCTTTGACTGACAGCACGTGACTGAACAGAACACACATCAGAACATCACAAACATGTCATGTAAACAACGCCCAATGATACCTGATTAGCAAGACCATGCAGAGGGCCAGCAAGTCCACACATAGCAGCTGCAAACGACAAGTACGGGTCAGACAATGCACTGCCGACAAGATGTGATGCATGGGCACTTACGTTGCCACCTTCATGGTCACTGCACATCAACACGTTCACTACTGTCAATCACAGTGTAACACAGACAGTAGCTGTCCGCTGCAATACCACACAGTAATCTCAGCAGACAATGTAGCTGTTGTGAACTGCATCTTCCATCAGTACACATTCAGCACCAAGCAGAGATATTTAGCAAATGTCACAAATTTGAAATGACAGTGTGGATTTACCACAACAGTGAACAGTGAACACTTAATAAGAACAAAGACACATCAATGACTCGCGAAATTCTTGCTGTACTTGTCAACAGCTCACTGTACAATTTCAGTTGGTATATAAAATAATCAAATCACTACATCTAAGTAGGCATTCCAGCTGACAAGATATGTTAGCAGTCTTGTACACACACCTGTGGATTGTTAAGTAGAGCCTCATGAGCTCAGTGAACTGAGGGTTCTCATAGCCGAGCATGCTGACAAAGTTAGCCGACCAGTCCTTGCTGGGATCAATGGCGCCAACACTAGTGCCGTCACGGTACAAGTTACGGTAGATTATAGCTGCAATCGCCGGCAACTTCGCTATCAGATCCATGCTGTCTTCGTACACATACTGCAAACCAACGTCAGATGTGACCGTTACATCAGCTAACACCTCATGCAACACCAGTTAGGCCTACTACAAAAATGCCACAAATCTGACAAACACAGTAAGTTTAATTTTCAACATGCAATTAATCAACCAGTAATAAGTCATTCAACATTCAACTACTGATACTGACTACAATGCACATGGCACAATTGAAATTATGAAGTAATAGCATTAATTCAGTAGATCAAAGTTCTTATCTAACTTCCTATTAGTATTCCACAGCAGCTACATCTATTATCAGCAGCATAACTTATTGCCGTGCGATGCTATGCATAAGCGCGGCCTATGCCGTCATGCGGTGTCTGTCCGTCTGTCTGTCACGTTCGTGGATCATGCCAAAAGGAATAAACATATCTTCGAAATTTTTTCACCGTCGGGTAGCCACACCAGTCTAGTTTTCCACACCACATGGGGTGGCAATATTACGATGGGAACCCGCTAACGGGGGCGTCAAATGCAGGTGGGGTAAGAAAAAAACGTGATTCTGGACGAATATCTGGCTTCTCTGCATACAGGTCTACAGTGATGTCAACCGTACGAGTCTCGAAGTGTAAAAAATAGTCACGACGAACGGCAGCAAGCGTCGAGCCGAGCACTCACGGCGGCGTCCGTTGTTCGCACAAGACAACGACGACGAAGTGTTTGTGATGGGCTCGAGGTTGACCGGAAACAACCCCCAAGTTGGTTATAACCCCGTTTTTGTCGTAGGACAGAACCTGGCGGGGTTTTTTTTTGTTGAAAACTGACACTAACCCGTACTCCTGACCCTATCCGACCCACGAGGTGGGGTCCTCACCCCCAACCGACCCACGAATGGCAGAAAACAAGGGGGGTTATGACCTGATTGTTACGCTGAATGGCTCAAATGATGTGTTTCCACCCAAGGACGGTCCTTTTGGGGGGTCAGGATTATAAGTAATGTCATATAGGGAAAATATTCCCCAAAAAGCGGCGTGAATAGGCAGTTTGAAGCCAAAACGCCAAAATCTTTACATCACAATATCTCCGGAACTATTTATTCGACGAACTAGCGATTTGAGGTGGGAATTCAGACCACGAAAGGCACTTCGTGGGTGGTCTGCCATTACCTCAAAGCAAATACAACATGGCTGACGGCCGCCGTCTTGAAAATCGATATGACGTCATATTTCAGCAACGGATGTTCCGATTTGGACGAAATTCGACAGCGGGATGCAGAATGACACGCCAATTACGGCGAAATGGTTGAGATCGAAACTGGAAGTAGAATTCCAATATGGCGGACGTCTGTATTTCGAAACTGGAAGTAGTTATATCTCAGCCGCCAATTGAGATATCTCGACGAAATTTGGTTTTCTGATAGACTTTGACCTTCTGAAGGTAGTGACATCAATAAGTAGGAAACCGGAAGTAGTATTTAGCGGTCGCAGCCGCCATCTTGAGAAATGGATACGTCATATTTCTGCAGTGGGTGCTCCGATTTGGACGAAATTCGGCAGCCTGATGCAGAATAACATGCAGATTACGGCAAACTGGTCGAGATGGAAACCAAAAGTAGAATTCCAATATGGCGGACGTTTGTATTTCGAAACCAAAAATATTTATATCTCAGCCGCCAATGGAGGTATCTTGGCAAAATTTGGTTTGCTGAGACTCTGACCTTCTGAAGGCAGCGACATCAACAAATACGAAACCGGAAGTAGTATTTAGCGGTTGCGGCCTCCATCTTGAAAAATGGATATGATGTCATATTTCCACAGTGGGTGCTCCGATTTGGACGAAATTCGATAGCTTGATGCAGAATAACATGCAGATTATGGCGAACTGGTCGAGATCGAAATCAGAAGTAGAATTCCAATATGGCGGACGTTTGTATTTCGAAACCGGAAGTAGTTATATCTCAGCCACCATGTGAGATATCTCGACAAAATTTGGTTTGCTGATTGACTTTGACCTTCTGAAGACCGTGACATCAACAAATACGAAACCGGAACTGGTATTTAGATGTCGCGACCGCCATCTTGAAAAATGGAAATGATGTCATATTTCTGCAGTGGGTGCACCAATTTGGACGAAATTCGGTATCGTGATGCAGAATGAAATGCAAATTACGGAAAGTGATCGAGATCAAAACCGGAAGTAGAATTCCGATATGGCGGACGTCTGTGTTTCAAAAACGGAAGTAGTTAAATCTCAGCCATCAATTGAGATATGTCGACGAAATTTGGTTTTCTCATAGACTTTGACCTTCTCAAGGCAGCGATATCAACAAATGCGAAACCGGAAATAATGTTCAGCATCCACGACCGCCATCTTCATAAAGCAACATTACGTTATATTTCCGCAGTGGCTGCTCCGATTTGGACGAAATTATGCAGGCTGATGCAGAGTTAAATGCAGATTACAGGAAAATGGTCGAGATCGGAACCGGAAGTAGAATTCCAACATGGTGGACGTTTGTTTTTCTAAACCAGAAATCGTTATATCTCAGCCATAAATTGATATATGTTGACCACTGATGTCGCCTGCCTCGGTGGCGCTGTCGGTAGCGTCACGGTATGCGCTGCCTGGTTACGGTGATCGGCAAGTCCGGGTTCGAGGCCCGGGCTGGCCCGATCATTGTGTCAGGTTATAGCGGTGTACGCTTTGAGATTAAATTCTCGGGCAGGCACAGAGGGTATAACGGTGTCCTCTTTAATCTGTGATCGTTGGCAAATAATGGGTTCAGAGACGTTCAGTATTAGTCGCTGCTTGAACCACTGATAACAGATGGCCTCCTGCTGTATGCCTGGCCAGTCATCAATGGCTCTGTTCACAAGCACTGCTAAATTGGACCCTGGGGTCCACAGTGCTAGGTGCGCATGAGCTATGGCCGTCCATCATGCAGTAGGTATTAGCCGCCAGAGAAACAGTGGTTATAGGCCGAGCAGGGTAAATATCGTGGCACAAGGTCTCTCCACT
>Ga0209339_1000504_pt1 | contig 14348 bp, 7 predicted proteins | sample OlaalgELextract3_FD_187376 | JGI IMG/M metagenome (GOLD analysis project Ga0209339, IMG submission 187376) | Olavius algarvensis symbiont microbial communities from Tuscany, Italy - Type A ELBA extract 3 (SPAdes) (version 2) | ecosystem: Host-associated > Annelida > Digestive system >... | reverse complement strand
GTTGGCCTATCTGTTGGTGCTGCCTGGATCGCGGGCCAGGATCGTTCGATGTGGAGGACGCTACGACCCTCAGCTGGTCAAGCGCAGCAGTGAGTGAGTGAGTGAGCTTAGGTATCAGAGCATATTTAGCATGCACGTTTTGCCAGTGCAAAACTATTAGTGAATATGCTACAGAACGGTTTACTGTACGGGAAAAACAACAGAAATTACAATTCTCCAAAGAGCTTTCGTAAATAAAATTCAATATAAAATACTTCTGCATTTGCTCCAGGGGCGTAGCGACAGGGGGGGTATATCGGTATATATACCCCCAAAATCAGTAACCATTTTGTTCACGTGTGGGACATTAACACACGTTTTGAAATTGCAGTGACTAGTTAAAACGTATACCCCCCCCCCAAATCAAATTCCTGGCTATGCCACTGATTTACTCAGCCACTAACATTAAGTCCAGTCTTCTTCTCAGTCACTCGTAAGACCAAATGCATTGTAAATTATTTATCTAATAAATAAATATTTCATACAGTCTATAATATTTACAACTATTCTGACGTCTGTTCCAAGCAATACTAACAATGTTGAGAAGACAATACTCTGTCAGACAGAATAAAACTAAGATGCAAATGACCTAGACAGCGACATGCAACAACATTAACAGCGACTAATAAATTGCAAACAACTCCCACAACGCGGCCACCTGCCTTAAAATTCAGCAACTTGACTATCAATTGCTTTTGATGGCCATACCACGTTGAACGTACCAGAGGAACTCAAAAATAATCGAGCGGTCAAGCGATTAATTTCTGCAATCGCATTAATCGTGCGATTAATTTTTTAATCACTCGTTAATCACATTTTTAACGCACATTTTGTTTGTTACATTTTTCAATTTGCTTGTGTTCCATTTGTAGGTAGACGTCGTCAGTCCACTGCTGTTGAATGCTAGTCTACTCTTGGTACTGACGACTGATTACAGTGACTGATTAGTGCAGGTAGACGTCGTCTGTCCACTGCTGTTGAATGCTAGTCTACTCTTGGTACTGACGACTGATTAGTGCAGGTCGCTGAACTTATTGACAACTGACAATGACAGAGTCTTTCGAGTTTTGAGTGACTGAATAATATTGAATTTATTGCTTACATTAATTTGTTGATTTTATTTGATAAGTGAAATCAAGTTCCAAAAATTAAAGAAATGAATGACTGCTGTTTTTTTGTTGTGTTTTCGTTAAATTTTTAATGGCGTTAATTTTTTAATCACAATTATTTTTAACACGTTAACGCATCCGTTAATGCATTACTTTCACAGCCCTAAAATACTGTTTGCTGCAGTAAAATAAATCTAACTTCATACAAATTAAAAAATCAGATAAAACTTAAAAACAGGATTACAGCAGTGGCATGTGAAGACAGACAATCAAAGAAATCAAAACGTGAAATCTGATAAGTAGATGCATCACTGATAACTTGTAACACTATGCCTATGGGCCTTCAATGCTTTGATACTGTAACAGTCAGTAACAGCCTACATTAGATTAAAAGGTCAATAAAAGGGATAAATGCCATTGGGACCATTAGGTATGTGGCATATCTTCTCGGCATATATATCAGTAATTCATCAGCAGTACAGATTTGCCTAGAGGCCATGTCATGCAGACCAGCCATTCCTTCTTCAAAACCTACTGATGGCACAACTACCAACTGTGCTTATGTACAGAGTATTGATTTCTCCAAGGTGGCTGCAGCCGACATTCAAACTAAAGATCTCTTAAGATGCCACGAACCTTGGATTGTCCAATTTAATCAAGTTAGTATCAACAACTTTTCAGCATACTGAATCAAAGACACCACACATACGCTGTACATACGACTTGTACATGCATATTTACATAGTCTCCTTACCACATCAAGCATATGACGGCACATGTACAGCCAGAAACACTGAGGTCAGCGTTTACAATGTCACTTTATCATCAGTGCATTATCTATACAACAGCAATGGCATATAAATTCCATAATCGTCGTTTAGGTGAAGCCGTACAGTCTGTCATACCAACTCATGAAGATGAGTCTGAACTTGCTTCTGGGACTGCTGCAGATGTGGCATCAAGACCCGATGATAAAGCGTCTTTGCCCTCGTGACTGTCACATTTACTGTCGGACATCTGTGGCATGTCCTTCAGCTCAGAAGCAGTATCGTCTTCAGCACATTTCACGAATTTGCTAGGTGGTTCATAAGAAGACGTTGGAGCGGAGTCTTCAGCAGCGCTGGAGCGGTGAAACATTCGTCGTCGATTCATCTCGTCGCGTTGTCGTAGCGCTGCTTTCAGCTCCCCGACTGTCAACATTCCACCGTCACTCCGATCTTTCCATCGCCTTGTCAGTGGATAGGCTCCAGTATCCACCTGACTTGAGCTGGACTGGCTCACATCAAAACGATTATCATCAAGCAAAGATGGCACACGTGTGCGGTCAGACATCAGCTGGTGAGGATACGCGTCCTTCGATGCAGCAGCAAACTGAGACAGATGGCTGGAAGGCCTAACTCTATCTAGCGATGTGCTAACAGGGTGGTCTATCACTATATCACTTTCTGGCTCGTCAGTAAAGTCTTGATACCAGAATTCCGACTGGAATCTGTCATCAGGCAATCGTGAACCAGTAATCTGTGATGACGCCATCACAGCTGCTGGAGCAGGCAATCTTGAACTATAAGTACTGCCTGAAAAAGATGCACCACGTTGTTCCAAATGTTCCAGGGATGAGACGTCATCATGTTCCATCACTGGTAAACTGATGTTTGGAACCCTGTTCAACGCCTGTGATCTTATCTGTGATACTCGTATTGGGCTCATACCAATCCGCAAGGATTCTCTTGACGGCTCTCTCAGCAAATTGCTTGTTTGTGGAGTTGGTGGTCCTTGCAGTTCTTCAAGCCTAGGTCTAGGTGCCATCATAGGCCTGGGTGGCATGTTAAAAAGCCTATCAGATTCCTGTATACTGCTTTGGTTTGGCAGAATGCGAGATCCGAGATATTCCGAGTGTAACTGAGCAGAAAGTTGATCTGTTGTGTCTTGAAACCTAAAATTTGCATTGTTCTGTGGCTCACAAGTTGGCTGAACTTCAGGCAGCTCCTGTACAAGGTTTGGCACTGGCAGCTGCTGCCCAACAGGGAAATGCTCTATATCTAAAAGTGGCCTTGGGATTATAGGTGGTCTAATTGGCCCAGGTGCTGTGTCTGGAACTGCATGCGGCTGACCTAGTAGCATCGGTCTTGCTGGAGCTAGAGATGGCATCTGAACCATTGCTGGTAGCCTATTAGGTATTTCTTGTAGAATTACATGAGGTGTCGATCTGCTCTGAAGTGTATCGGGTGGAAATGCTGGAATCAGACCCAGTGACGACTGCAGTTTTACAGGAGACTGTTCGGTCACAAGGCCTGGTCGTGGCACTTGGTGCATATGCACAGACATAGCAGGTGGCTCCACCATAAAGTGGGCTGGCATTGGAAATACTGGCATAGGTGGCAGATCTATGGATGGAGGTTCTTGCATTACAGCTAGTGGGGCACCAACAGCAATTGGTAGGTTGGATGGCTGCCCCGAAGTCAATACAAAAGTTGGCCGTGGAGGCAAAACAGGACGCGGTAGCAGTAATCGTATGGGCTGTTGATTGAAGTGTAAACTTGACGACGCCAGATGAGCCATGTTGTCCTGTGATAGCTGGGTAATAGGTCTGGGCTGGGCACCAGGAAACATGTCGGTCAACTGCGTAAGCTGCTGAGGTAATCCTTGTTGTGTGAGAACAGAGTTTGGTACTGACACCAATGACGAATACATCTGCTGCTTGCCCAGTGCAGATTCCTCGTGATCGTACAGATAATCATTGTGATGAGTTGCTGATTGCGTCTGAGGAATATGCGACACTCCTGCTGTCACTGGCGCCATCTCGCAGCTACGTGGAAGCCCAAGAAATGTCGACTGCATACTGCTCATCACCGAGGGTCCTTCGAAAACTGGACCAGAACTTCCTGGAAAACGGGACTGCAATGAAACATTCGACACTAATTCTCGAAACATATTCGGCACATTCTGCTGCAGAACAGAAGACGACTCTGGGAATGGGATGTGTTCTAGTGAAGGCATACTGGTACTAGGAACTGTATATAATGTTGAGTGCTGAGGCATTTCCTTGGCTACAGATTTGTAGCCTACATCTGTTCCGTTATTCTGTCCAACTTTGACATCACTATCGCTGGACACGGGCTGCTTAAGTCCTGTCTGATGCATGAACTGTGAGTGTGATAGTAGTGGAAAAGCTGGAACTCCATGTGGTATGTCCGTGCGACATGCTGATGTGCTTGCAAACGGAATTCCATGTTCAGCAATGTCTACAGACAGCATGCAGACTAATTCAAGATCTCAGTCATTTATAAATTTACTAACCTGCACTATCAAATATGCAATGTTACAGAAATGTAAGCAGATATTTTTAACTAAGCTAATTACTTAATAATACATTTTCATAAAATGCCAAACGTCATGAACTTCCCGATCAAGGGCTCGCACGTGCCCATCTGTCAGCAGCACTGGAACATTTTGACTGGACCTGACGCAATTAACAGCTCCTATAGGCTTCTGGTCAAATCCTTGCTGCACATAAGCTGGTTAAGAATCCATCAATCACAACATATCTTTAGACCCAATGTACTACACTGTGTACAGGAAAAAATGGACTGACAGCACTTTGGACATAACTTTGACATATTCAAAGATATAGTTATAATTTTTTGCAACAAATACAAGATGGTAATGCGAAACCATTAACAAAAGTACACCTCACCTAATTAGTGTGTAGGCCTACTGCAAAGCACAAAGTCATAACTGACAACTGCAACTGAACCAAACCGGCCTATTGGCATGCAACTGTTCGACTGCTCAACAACAGCAAGAAAGGTCGCAGTTATTGCTGCAAAACAATGTTGAAATCAAAAACAATGCTCAAAATAACTGCTGCCATCTGTGACGGGCACTGAGAGATGACGGCACCACTGATGCACAGCAGCTGCATGATGGCATGATCCAGCTTAGCACACTCAGTCTTGAGATCGTCGAGATCAGTCACACGTCTTTTGTACACTTTCTCTTGCCGTATGCCCCACACACTGTAGTCAACTGGATTTAAATCCGGTGAATTTAATAAAGCCGGAATGGATTCTGAACTATCTTTCTTCTTGCGAAAACGGTATCTTTCAATGACATCACAATGATGGTATTGATGGGACTTTTTACTATTTTTCAGTCACCCGGAATGTCGGGATGATTCATACCAAAAATTGTGAAAAGTGGCCTAAATTTGCCAAAGTTATGGCCAACATACCATCGGTCCATTTTTTCCAGACATGGTGTAGAAACTGATTTGAACATGAATAACAGCAGTGCAATGTCAACTATTTGACCAAAAGTGTGGAGAAAATCAAGACACAAATCAGCAATGTACTGGACGACCTGCCCTCCGAACGGCGAGCCGTGGAGATTTCATCGTGCCACGGACAAATTGGAAGTTCGGAGACAGAGCATTCTGTGTCGCCGCTCCACGAGTGTGGAATAGACTGCCAGCCGACCTCAGACAGTTGCATTCGACGCAGACATTCAGGCGCCATCTTAAGACATTTTTATTCGCTGCTTCTTACTGAGCTCCGATAAACAGACATTCAGGCGCCATCTTAAGACATTTTTATTCGCTGCTTCTTACTGAGCTCCGATAAACAGACATTCATGGACTATGTAATGCGCCGTCGGTCTACTGTAGGCGGCGCATTAGAAATGTTGTCGTCACCGTTAAAATGACATCACACATTAAGACTGGTCTTCTGTATAGCTTAGCTGGACAGTATGTTAGGGTTAATTAAGTACTTGCTGATGTCTTACAGGAATATGAAATACAGCAGACAAGTATCACTTTTTAGTGAAAAATAATTAAATAAACAAGAAACTGTCTCTTTACATAAACATTAGGTGTAAATTATAATGCTGTTTAGTTGAATGTGTTCACAGAAAGAAGAAGCCACAAACCGAGCTGAGCAGACATGACACCGGGAACGTTGTAAGTCATTGCAGTCACGCTGTTATTCTGCGTCGAAGCATTCACGGCCTCGGCCAGTGGGTAAGCTGGTAAGCTTGAGATGTGCTCAGTACTTGGTACTGACAGGCTAGTCACCTTCTGCACGTCATAATTCTGTAAATGGACAGTGAAAGTGTTGTTGTGATTACTGACAGATGACGGCATGTTCTGCACTACATGACTGAATGGCTGCTGTGAGCTGTCATCACTATCACTGGAAACAGTGTCCCCTTTATTGGTCAATGGTCCTGAGTCAGCCGACGTAAGAAGCAAATGATCAGACTCGCTGACATCGCTTGTCGCAGTTGGTACACATGATGTCTCTCCTACGACAGGACCAGCATCTGAAGCCAGCAAGCCTGACTCCGAAACAGCACTGACTGTAGTGACAATGTCAGAAAATCGGCTCTGACGCTGCTGCTTCATCTTCATCTTCATCTTGTCTGACAAGCTCTTAAACATGCTGCTCAGGTCACTCTTCACCTCGAGTCTCGGTTTCACGCCTGCAGGCGCAAACACTGGCTCTGGTTGCAGTGTATCTGTCGACTGAGCTGCATCCTTCTCTACCACGGGCGACTGTGTCAAACTGTCTGCTGAAGAAGCAACTGTAGGAACATCTGGAACCGACACTGCCACCTCCTCATGACTTACTATTTCCTCTTGAGTAGATGTGCACATCGGTGGTACAGTATTTGGCAAGGATATTTCTGAAGTTACCACATCATGCAACGTTGAATGACTAGCAGCAGCTTCAGAAGCAGGTTCCTACAGAAACCAAAGCATTAATTAAACAACGTATTTAACAACCATTAAACGAGAGATCATATGGTACTAACTGTAATGAATTACTACCCACACAAATTGTTGACAATCTTGAAATACTAAGATCCAGACAGCTGGCTCATCTATTAAGCTTGTTACAGTAGTTTACTACCTGCCAAGTTATGCTGAACGTACTATGAAAAAGTTAACATCTTTCATTATTACCTGCGACACATTATTACGGTATGTGTCATGTGACTACCCTGATGTTGATATATTTATTGCTGGTGATTTATTTGTCGAAAACTAATCATTATAATAAATTCCTTAATCATAATCAACAGTCAAAGAACCTTAGAGAATAGAGTTGTTAAGCGATTAATTTCTTTAATTGCACAATTCATTTTTTCATCGCACATTAATCACGGTTTTAACGCACATTTTGTTTTACATTTTCCAATTTGTTTGTGGTCCATTTGAGGTAGACGTCGTCAACCCACTGCTGCTGAATGCTGGTCTACTCTTTGTCCTAACAACTGACTAGTGATTACAGTGAGTGATTAGTGCAGGTCACTGAACTTATTGACAACTGACAATGACGCAGCCTACTGACTAATTATTCGTTTGTTTAACGTCGAGAAACGTTCGATTTGGCACCGCTGGTTTGTGTTCACTGTTGGAACCGCTGGTTTTAGTAATTTTCCTGCATTAAAATTTTTAACGGCATTAATTTTCTATGCTACTGTGTACATAATAAAGTAGTGTTGAGTGTGTTTACAAATCACTGCCTCTCAGAATGTATTTTAAATAATCTGCATATATAAATAATGGCACTGCATTACAAGTTATGTATTCTATGAATGAGTGTATCTTACCTAATCTTTAATAAATGTTGCAATCCTGCACTGTGATGACTATAAGGTAGTAAAATAACTTTAAACAATAAAATACATAAATCACGAGTGCAAGTAAAATTTAAGCTGGCTGCTGTCCATATTGTCTCACCTGCTCAGTGTCAGGCTCAGGAGGACATGGCGGCAGTGGTGGCTGTTCGTCAGGTGGCAATGGCACATCAGCGAGGTCCAGAGGCTGACTTTGAGGCTGACTAGGAAGAGGTATGTCATGTACAGTCATTGAACCCATCAACACATCTACAGCAACAATACTCAATGACATCAACCTACATAACAAGTTTCTTTTAATTATTATAATAATCTTGTATTTCATCAGACTGCATGAGCTACTTGGCTATTGGTTTAACTTTACTTAACAATTGTTGAACTTATGGTATCACCACATGACATAATGGCAAACAATTTTTTTATCTTATTATATGGTGAGGCAACAGCCCCACAGACATACAACCCTTCTACAGCCATTTTCTAGGTTGATCTGGATGATCATTGAGAAAGGTCATTGGCTAGGATTTAATTATCATAGTTAAATCCCACAGTAGAGAGCGGCACAAGTACAGGCCACTACTGCCATTCCAACCTGTTCCCGCATACATTCCACCTATCCTGTCCTGTTCCCAATACCACTGTTCCCACACAATGGTACCTGTACCTGCAAGTTAAAAATATTTCTCTCTGCAGCCGTAAGTGCCGCTTACATTCACAGCAAATGAAGCAGTCTGCATGTTCAACGTGATCCAACTGTGTGTCACGTGTTATTGTTGTGTAATGTACATGTGTTAATGTGATCTGCAGTCCAACTAATTGCACTGACACAGCTCAAACTAGAAGTAATGGTGAAGTCCGATATTCAGAACAACATCGGTAATACACAAGAAAATCGATCCTGTTACTGCGGGAATTTCATGCTATGCATTCCCATACTCATGGGAAACCCGTGGGTTATTCCCCTTACCATTTCCGCGCAGCTTTCAACTCCACAGATCTTCAAAGAAACCTGATTGCTAGAGGAATACTTTCTACATGCCAGCTGCCTTTTGATACTCAATCAACAGCATCAAAGCACTGTGGCATAATGACATCATACATGAATAAAGTAATAGTCACCTGCAGTTGGAGGAGGCTGCGGCAATGAAGCTTCGTCAATCAGTCCACCTTCACTAAGAGATTCCATGCTGCTTGGAAGTTTTGTCCATGGTATGTATGCGACACCCTTGTCTTCATCAAATAATTTCCGAAAATGAGATTTCTTTATCCCAACACCAGGAGCCCAGGAAACCTGTTAATGCAGTGTACACAGATGTGAAAACACAACAGCAGTTTCAGTGTGCAGTATGCACATGATATAAGTGACGCTTCACTAGTTTGAAGAGTCACTACTCAGAAAGTTTACTGGTCGGGCTTAGGGTTACGACACTTAGCACATATACTTGCATGTAAGACGAGAACTTTTTGCCAAATTTTGATAGTAAAAGTGTCGGGGTCGGCTTATATGCGGGTCAGGATAAAAGACACATATGTGTACCAGCTTGGGTGGTGACGATGAAAGGCTGCTGATGTGGTGATGTGCGCATCATGAGTGAGCGTGAGAACAGTACAATGTTGTGCATGTGTCAGAAAGTGTAACTTGACACCTGCTGATACAACTAGTGTCTGCAGTGTGCTGGCTCCATTGAAACGAGACCATTTACCGGTAATGAGGCTGTGGTTCAGTCAAATCAGTGCTGGTTTATAAGCCATCAGTTGCAACTGTGCATCATATTGCATTCACTGCAGTAGTGATAGCGATTTACAATTTACATTCTTAGCTCATACACGCCGTTACACAGGTCACCAACTTTGACCAAATTTTGCTGTGGCAACAGGCAAATGTGTAATGCCAGGCCTTGATCAATATGATAGTAGTAGCAGTAATCCATCAAAGTACTGATCAAAGTTTTTTTGATCCCAAAGAATGAGAGCGCTCTTGCAGGTACAAATCATTTAGTTAAGGATCGCTCCCGAAAATCAGGATTGATCCCAGAGCGCTCCGTAACTAAACTCACCCCGTAATCGCAATGTAAAACTGAAAACATGGCAGCATGCAACAGAAACAAAATATGCACAGAAGGATCTGATCAATGGCAAATATACCTTCAAGATACTGGTCATCAGCCGTACATATTTCAAGCTGTCTTTGGCTTTTGCAGCTTCTTTACGAGTGTTGAAACAGACATATGCACAGCCGCGTGGAGGTATCATCTGTTATCAAACAAAAACACCACGAAAACAATGTGACGCAGATGTCATTAACACCTACGATCAAATGTTTCTTGCACATATAAATCTATACAGTTATTTGGCTCCTATCATCACGAACAAATTACCTCTCGACATAAGACTTTGCCAAACTAATGAAAGTTCTGATATTTTCAACCATCATCTGAAAATTTGCCTTTTACATAGTCTTCGAAGGCGATTAGGTCACATGTCATACATCAGAAACAGAAATATGGTAGAAATGGCATCTCTGTCATTGAACTGACTCTTCCTAACCAATACAATCTTTTACTACACACTGTCCACAAAAACAAAGCCAGAGAATTTTTGGCATAATTTTAGTAATGACTGATAAAATTTATAAAATTATAAAATTTGGAAGACTTATTCGTGAGTCCACCCAGGACGCAAGTTCAGTTGCATTTCAAACAAAGCCTGTGTAGTATTCTCACCCGAGTTATCTTGCCGAAGTGAAACAGACTGTTAAGTCAAATAAAGAAAGCTGAACCATTCGATCGTTGTTGCAGCCATCAGTCAACGACGTAGCCATCTACTTGTGTCAAGGCTCATGGTAGACATTTTGAGCACATGTTGTGACGGATTAATGGTAGCGTGTGTTAAGTTAGTGCTGAGTAAATTTCTGCATTTGTGGTTTTTATTGTTTGACTGTTTGTTTGTTGCCAAAACATAATGCGTCTAAAACGTTTTACCAGGTGTGGGCATTAAGCAGGTGAAGACATAATTATATCCAGACTTGCAACTGTTTCTTAAACTGCTGTACCAAAAACCAGACATCCTTCAGTGCTATGACACTGTTGGTTGGGTCATGTGACCCGTAAAACCGTCTCCGAAATGACCTATAATGTGTCGAGTGGGACATTACTCTACTATACCATACCATACCAAAAACCAGAGTGTTTATCTGTGGTTTGATGATGCTATGCTAAAAAGTGGACACACTGTACACACATACAATTAATGCAAGAATCTGCTAAGATCTGTATTTTGGCATTCCAATGACAGCAATCATCAGGAATTACGTTTAAGAGAACATCTGGGATTAATTGATCACAATTCACTATCACAGAAACACAGTACACAAACCCTGACAGTAGCTTCTCCATGCTTGCTCAGTTCCTGCTGTAACTCTTCTTCTGTTGTCTGTTTGCTGATATGTCCAATCCACAGTGTCCGACTACATACTGAAACACATACGCGACACGTGCATTATTACCAAAATATTTACATCAAAAAATAAACAAGTGATGAGAGACACAGCAAACATTGCCCCACACTCCACTGCATGGTGCTGCCACCTGGTGAATTTAATAGATGATCCTAATACCAGTGCCATCTATCCAGAAAGCTTCACAACGATAGCTGTAATGTTTTCTATACTGATGCAACGATAACAAACACTATATCATCACAATATAGAAACAATGTCGTAACACACACACACACACACACACGACCAAAAACACATGCGTTGCCATCTACCACTGGGACAAGGCATATAAAAGGTGCATATCAGTATATTTCACTACTAATCTTCTTCTTCTCGTATGTGTGTCATTAACCATAATTGGTCAGCCACGAAACAGCATCCTCATCCGCAGAGTGTAGCCGCTACCAATAGCAATGATGCACATAACAGCAACTAACACAAAACAAATGTATCATTCACAGATGATTACAATCATAGTGGTAGTACTAGCCACCACCGTTAGCTGCTAGCTACCGCTGATATGCCGATTAGCCATTAGATTTACTAGCTGCCGTTACAGCGATGTAATGCTGCCATTTGAATTCAGCTTAGCAGTCACCATACAATTTGAACTTCTGAAGATTTCATTGTAATACCGCCACTGCAAATATAATGGTATAGTGTACACAGCAACCATAAAATATGGGTAATTGATAAACCGGTATATTGTGCAAGATGCAGTTAGCTATCACACAGCAAGCTACTGGCACTAGTCCTCCACAGACAGTGACTGAAAGTCCAGTTCCAGCCGAAATTAGAAAACATCTTGAAATGTCAGATACGGGAAACTCTCTAGACTTTTGGCAAAGACATGCTGATGAATTTGCTGTACTGTCTGCAATGGCATATGTTTATTTGGCTTCCAGTCCTCGTAGCATACCAGTGGAATGCCTCTTCAGTAACATTGGACTGACACTCAATAAGAAAAAGCTAGCTTAGCCCTTGTCGACTGAATATGACTTGCTTTGTGCATGATAATTACAAAACTCTAAATGTGACGGGCTGCTGAGTCTGTGTGCTTGTGCTATAACCACTATTAACATTTTCACTTGATGTTTTCATAGGTTTTTTTAAAAATTGTTGTCCTTATGTTATGTTTAAGCCAAGTCACTGAAGTCAAGTAGTCTTCAATAAAAACCTACAACATATGTACTGGGTGACATGCCACAAATACAACAGACAACATTATGCCAGATCGGCCTACAATATTAAGCAAGACAATATTATTAATAGACATACTTTGGAATAAACAGAAAACCTAATAAACATAAACACACACGAGTTAACACACTACACATTACTATGTTTCACACCCACTTTTAGTGAATAAACTGTTTTCTTAAATTGCCAGCTAGCCAGCCGTTATGATAACGGCTAGCCAAAATCAGCCCACATTAATATCTGTTAACCAGCCCACAACACAAAAAATATCAGGTGGGGTCTAACTACACTAACAATAATAATACGTATTAAGGGTCAAAAATAATAAAAATGAAATTTGTTAAAGTGCACAGCATCTGATGATGCAGAGGTGCTGAGATTGCTCAACATAAAGTTTAACAAGACATGACAAACACAGTTACACTACCGCTGACGTGCTCTGGCTTCACTGGTGGCATGTATAAATGAGAGTCCGACTGGTATGACTGCCGCACACGTTTATGACTGGCTGGCTGAGATCTGCAACCATGCAATCCGTGACTAACACACATGGCATGATTTTAACAATAAACTTAGTTATCACAAACAGATCGTGCATCAGCTGCTCACACAATATGTCGAGAGCATCTGTAGTAACTCCTTGACCTTGAAATCTGAGTTAGGGGTCACTGGAAGTCGCTGGAAATGGCACCACTCGATTGATCATATATGACTTACTATTAGTCAAGTTATTTGACAATGAATATTATTTCGACCTTGAAGTCTGGGTTACAGGTCATCGAGGTCATTCAAGCTGGTACCATTCGAAAGCTTTGGTACGGTTTCCTATTTGCATTTTGTAGTAACTATGGTCGTATCTTTACCGTTTCTGATATATCACAAATGGCTAAAGATATGTGGATTCGCGGTCAGAGAGTTACTAATCTGAGATTTGCAGATGATATTGATTTATTGGCAGAATCTAAAGATCAACTTCAGGAACTCACAGAGACAGTAAATGAAAGTAAAGATTCGGACTAAAGATAAATGCGCAAAACACAAAAACAATAAATGTAGGGTGAACACGAGATGATATGATAATAAAGTTGGAGAATGAAGAGCTTGACGAGTTTGTATATCTGGGAAGTGTTATCATAGAAGATTGGAAGTGCATGAAAGACACAAAAACGAAGAAGCGGTTTAGCATCAGCGATTATAAACAAACTGAGTAGAATACGGAAGTCGTACAACATCTCAAACAAAGTTAAAGTGAGACTGTATGAAACCTTTATAATATCAGTGCTGGTATACGGATCAAAATGCTGGTGTTTGAAGAAAGATGAACAAACAATGCTCAGTGCTGAAATGGCTTGGTTAAGCTAAATCTGGGTGTGCTCGTGGCTCCATTTACTGTCATTTTCCACTCATTTCGAATTTGTACGTAGTCTTGGGATACGCAATAACTTTTCTTATCATTCACAGCATGTGTGCTCTTCAGCACGTAAATACGAGTCAGCTGATTCAGACTTCAGCACTGCATGTGTGAATTGATGTTGTGTTTCTGATGACAAATTGCATGTTGCGTGGAATTCTTTCATTTTCGCTCCCAATGAGCATAGTTTTCATGCCTGTTCTGTTGGCTGGAGGCTGCCATATTGATTTATGCAGCAAATTCCTTGGATGGGTGGTATGAAAGGTTATTTTTAGCACTCATCATTTGTGGCAGCTGTGCTCAGCCAGTGAGTCAGCTATATTGTTTAACAATTGATGGTCGACCTGTTACCCATGTGGATGTGGATGGCACCCAACTGGATGTGGAAGCCACCTTCTGCTATCTGGGCGACATGTTTTCAGCTGGTGGTGGTTGCGATCACGCTATTGCT
>Ga0209339_1000503_pt1 | contig 14381 bp, 7 predicted proteins | sample OlaalgELextract3_FD_187376 | JGI IMG/M metagenome (GOLD analysis project Ga0209339, IMG submission 187376) | Olavius algarvensis symbiont microbial communities from Tuscany, Italy - Type A ELBA extract 3 (SPAdes) (version 2) | ecosystem: Host-associated > Annelida > Digestive system >... | reverse complement strand
AAGGATTTCAAACTTTGAAGGGCTCGTGACCTTGACCTTCGATCCGGCCGTACCGCATACCGTCGTGCATCACTCATCGACCTGTACCTATATACCAAATTTCATTCAAATTGAAGAAACTTTTTGTGGACGGACGGACGTACGGACGGGCGGACATTTTTCCCCTCTATATTATTAGGTCGACTTTCGGAAGTCCACCTAAAAATGGGGGAGGGAAGGGGGCAGTTACAACTATGTGCAACACCCCCACCACCTTTCAAGCACAACATCTCCATCGCTGATCGTATGCCTCTATCTAGCCTACTTTAAACAATTAAAATTAACGGCAGCAGCAAATGCAGGCGGCATATGAAAAAATTGCCGTTTTCAATGAATATCTGGTTTTGTCACCAATACTGCTGGATCCTCACGTGAGATAAACATCTGAACAGTTCAGTATAGCTTATAGCATGTGTCGACCATCTCAAGCAACAAACAAGTTCCACATTGGCCGGCATCGGTGGATCTTGTTTATGACAGATGTTGTTGAAAAAATACTGAAAATGCAATATATTTTTGTTTATAATGACTACCGTTGGGGCTGTGCCTTACATTTTTAGAAAACTCTCGTCGAGCTGATGTTAAGTCCTAAGTGACATGTAATGCTGCAACTTAACGTTTTCGAGATATTAACAGTCAAATGGCAAAAATCAGTGTCTGAGAGGCCAAAAATGGTCCATCTGAAGCATTTGGAGACCACTAAAGAGGAGAGACAAAAGCGGAGAGATACGTCTGGGACACAGCTCTACCATCATGCAAAATTGCACGCCGACTGGCCACACCATCACCGAGATATCTGTCCCCGGAGAGATAAACAGATACAATTGCAGCAGATTTAATATCCGACAAAATGCATACTAGCATTGCGTTTGGTGGATAATAACTGGAGAGTGTTGACAAAGAAACAGGCAATCTGTGGCTGCTTCAAATTTAGAAGTCACTATTTAGACAACTGATGACAACATGCCGTTAGCAATGTCGACACTGAGTGCTATCGACGTCTCGTAAGTCCAGCAGCGAGCAACATTGCGTATTGTGTATCCGCCACCTCCAACCATCAGCAGTGGCAAGTTGAAACTGCGGATGAACTCGACACACTTACCGTGCCCTGTGCATTAACAACACGTACATACAAGTACATACGACAGTACACTGTCGTCCTAAAAAGATGGCAGTAAACTTCTGTCAATGACTTTAGCAAATCTTAACTAATTTTAATATTTTTGCATTGCCGTACCAGAACTGAATTTGTAACAAAACAGTTATTTACTTACTTATTATTTTAACAACATCCTACTAACGACTTCACTAAAATATTGTTTGATGACTTTTCTAAACTTTACTAGGCAAATTCAGCCTTTCATCCTTACGGGGTCGATAAATTGAGTACCAACCTGCCTGGTTGGGGTGAAGGCGGGGTGGTCACCTCTGTCGGGTGTCAGATAATACTGTGTGATCCCATTGACAAGTGGCGTCCCGTAGTTCCAAGGTGAATTTCACTAAGAACTATACGCTCCTTTAAAGTGATAAAAAGAGAAGACAATTATAATCTGTGAATGACACCATCGATCGGCATTGTTATCGACTGTCAGCCTGTGTCAACCTTATTTCTGGTTAATCGGTACAAGAATTATCGAAATCAATCACCATTTGCAAAAGTTATTGCAAAAAGTTTACTGCCACCTTATGTGTACTTGTGCACACTTGTGGATACAGGGACAATGGGATTATGTGCATGCGTAATTTTGCACATAACTGGGCAAGTGGTGCATAATTATTTAACAAGTCCCACATAGTTTGTCTTTTTTTGCCAGTAAATACATTAAAATGCAAGAAAATCTACGAGAAAAACTGTAATTAAACTGTTATTATGAAATTGGTATCAGTTTTTCCACAATCAAAAGATCCGCAGTCTTGCTTTTTTACCGCACACTGCTACGCATAGCACAGACTATGCTGTCGCAAGATGTCCATTTGTATGCCTGTCTGTGCATCACATGCCGGTATTCTATCGAAATGGCTAAACATATTAAACTTATTACACTGTCCGCTAGCCACGCTATTCTAGTTTTTTTCTGCACGAAACAGTATGGCAATATTTTGACTCGGATCCCCCTCCCAATGGGGGCGTCACATGCAAGGGGTATAAAAATAGCGATTTTCGGCCAATAGCTTGCTTTATCTCAGAAATGATACAAGATACAGTCATAGTTACAATGGAATACTAACAGGGACATAGACACGTCCTGACTCAAGTGTACGGTTATTTCAAATGACCTCGAATGAGTTATGGTAGCAAAATATTAAATGAATATAATTGGTGCACAATTTGCAAAAACCGTGTGCATAATCCTGAAAATGTTGTGCGTAATTTTCTGATTTTGTGCACATAATTCCACTATCCGTACTTGTACATTCTTCTTCTAGTCCAGTGGCCGTGGACAAGCTCACTCAACCACAGGTCGGCACCATCTTACGACAGATCCATTTTCCATTTATTCTTGACACTTATATTTAGACAAGTACTTAGAAGTACATACAACAGTATATACCATTCTATTAAAAAAGAAAAATTGAAACCTAGACAAGTTGATGCTAAATTTTTACTAGGAATACCCATAACTCTTATTACTCTATCACAGAAAGTAAAAAAATTGCCAAACTAATATCAATTCCTGTGGTCCAAAACAAATGGGTTTTGACAGCAAGTCAGTAATGGCTTAAAATGTGGACATATAACATCTGCCAAAAACTAATGACAACATGTATCATATTCACTAAGTGGATTCAAGCTGACAGCGGTGAGTGAACTACGTGGACTGGCCACTTAATACAGACCTTTCAGTGACAGATTGAAGCAGCCAAGTCTGTCTCCAGTCAGAGAGTCAGCGCCACACTGCAGCACAACCGCACTCGGCTGGAAAGTCTCCATCACTTTCGTCACAACCTACCATCAACCACAGCAGCATCAGCATTAAACTACACTGTCTCAGCTTTCATCCAGGTCACACGTCCTAACAATCAGTAATTCATATAAATGTCATCGATGCTATGGTGGGAAGTATTTAACAGAAATATTCAGCATGTGCAGCTGGCACGTACCGGTCTGAATACTTGCTCATACGAATCATCATCAATGCCATCTCGCAATGGGAAGTTGACAGCATAATACTTTCCTTTACCAGCTCCAATGTCCTGACACCAAACATGATGCAAACTTATTTCTACAGTATGTAACTGACATAAATACCGCAGCATACAGTTCCTTAAAAAATACAAACACAAATCATCGATTTTTATCATGTGTGAGCATGCTGACGTGCGCTACTGATATAGCAATTCTGTCTGTATGTCCATCATGCTCTAATATTGTATCTAAACGGCATACTTTCTTTAGCATCTGTTAGCCCAGTCATTCCAGTTTTCGCAGTACTAAACATCTTTGCAAAATTCTGACAGGGTTACCCTATGGGGGCCTCGAATACAGGTGGGTTATATAAATTTTGTGATTTTCTGTCAAATCAGTTGTGTAGTGACCACTTCGGCCGCAAACAAGGGTATCACGATGTTTCTTACCCATGAGAAACTACCCCATGAATTTTATGTTGCCAGCTTCCATGTAGCGGCCACCTCTGATGCATAGTGGCAACCACTGGCCACCGCAACCAAGGGCGTCACAAAGGTTTCTTCCTGTGAAAAATATTGTCCCGTGAAGAAAACTATCCCTGCATCGCTGCCACCAAGGGTGTCACAGATGTCTCCTCTCTGTAAAAAAATATCCCACACTTAAATTTACGCTTCCGGCAGTGGCCAAAAATTTACTGTCGTTACCATGTGTGTGTGCTGCTGACGTGCGATCTGTTTGCGATAGCTAAGTTTCTTGTTATTACAGTTCCCACTCAGTTTAAAAAAAATAAAAGTCCTTGACTTTCCGTGACTATGCCAATCAGGCATGCAATATTCCCTGACATGACATGTCAGACATAACAACTAAGCTTTTAGTTAATTTTTACTCAGCTCCTCATGTCGAACACTGACTACGTTCTATCTCCATTTTCATTTATATCTCATGTATACTGTCTGCAAACAAATATATGAGAGCTATTTTTGTTCACATCCTTAACAAATTCAAGTAATAGGCCCTAGTCGTAATTTTTGGCAATCAACATCGCGAAAATGCTGCAAAACTAGTAATGCAAGAATGTCCACCTTACCTAAGAAGTGCTGCTACTTTACCTTGGAAAATGAAATGCTCACTCAACAACATTAAGGCAGACCAAGTACAAGAAAACAGATAAGCCTACTAGCATGTAACTGTTCACGTTGTCAGCAACAGCAAAAATGTCATAATTGACACACAGTAATGCTGAAGTCAGTCGGACGGCTTTCAAAATGTCCACCCACCATCGGCCTTGATGCGCGATAAAAGACAATGTCACTGACAAATTGTCCGCTGCAATTATGGCATGACCCAGCTTGGCCTACTGCATTTTAGTGCATGTTTAATGTTATCCAGATCAGTGATGCATGTTTGGTACACCTGCAATATTTCAGCATTACAGTATTTTCTGCAAGTACGATGCTGTAATCAAGATTTAAATCTGCTGAATTTAAACACAATTGTCGTTATCCTGCACTTGGCCCACTGCAGCCTAAACAGCCAGCATTTATTAGGTGAGATGAACCTTTAGTTTGGCAGACCATTCTATGCCGTCCAACTCTCGGCAACTGTCGTCCGATGTCGCATGAGATGCGACATGGCAGGAGGTCCAGAATGGGCTTACAACTTCCCAAGTAGCCTCCACTGCAGTTAATGGCATTTTCAGTTTCATGGCTTTCATTACTGCACATGAGATAATGATCATCTTGCGATAAAACTTGGCCGAGGACCATCATCAATCATCGGGTCATGCTGTCTGATAATCAATGCTCGAAATTATAGCTGATATTCAGTTGACCAAACACAGATTTACGTCTCCAACAATAACGAAGCAAAACATACCCTCAAGTCACCAGTGCCGGGGAAATATTCGCCGTATTTGTGAAACGACAGCGTCATCACACGGTCAGTTGTGTAGAACGCTTCCTCGACTCCGTCTCCATGGTGGATATCGATGTCAACATAGAGAACTCTCTGGTGATATCTAGCATCAAATTCCAATTGTAACACAACAACCAGTGATGTACGGTAGTTCTCGAGACTCGAGTCTTGGTCACAAGACTTTACAGTCTTGGTCTTGGAACTCTAAATCTTCTCATCTCAGACCCTGTTCTAGATACGTCTTGGAAAATTTACCAGTTTTAACATCTGTTACACTAACTCAACAAAACTATGACAGTTGTGCAATCAGCCAGTAGTGTAATCATTGGGCCGAACCGGTATGTAACTTCACTTTTCTGCTCTGTTACTGCACTCTTGCACATTCAGCTACGGTGTCTCACAGCCAGACAGTATCAAGCTACAGCGAGTGATGACATGTCTCACAGACAGACAGTATCACGCTACAGTGAGTGATGATATGTCTCACAGCCAGACAGTATCATGCTACAGTGAGTGATGACATGTCTCACAGCCAGACAGTATCACGCTACAGTGAGTGATGACATGTCTCACAGCCAGACAGTATCAAGCTACAGTGAGTGATGACATGTCTCACAGCCAGACAGTATCACGCTACAGCGAGTGACGACATGTCTCACAGCCAGACAGTATCAAGCTACAGCGAGTGATGACATGTCTCACAGCCAGACAGTATCACGCTACAGTGAGTGATGACAATCATGACATGTCTCACAGCCAGACAGTATCACGCTACAGCGAGTGATGACATGTCTCACAGACAGACAGTATCACGCTACAGCAAGTGATGACATGTCTCACAGCCAGACAGTATCAAGCTACAGTGAGTGATGTCATGTCTCACAGACAGACAGTATCACGCTACAGCGAGTGATGACATGTCTCACAGCCAGACAGTATCATGCTACAGTGAGTGATGACATGTTGTCTTGTGTACTTGACGTGCAATAAACGCACTCATTGTTGCTGACGTATTGCCATCAGTGGTATGGAAACAGCCAAGTGGGCGCCGTGGGTACACTAACAGGCATTCACACTAGACCTTTTGATTGGCAACATCACCAATACCTCGGATGACCCTCAGCAGTTATTTGAGCACTTTCTGACATATAATATCTCCAAAATGGTAAAACATACAGTGGCCAAACAGCAGAGATTTTCAACAATCTATTTATACAATCTGGTAAATCATGGACCAAAATGATTTTCATCAAAAGAACAATAAGCTATTCACACAGATTCCCAGTCAGTAATGTGGTTAAGGTGCCTTGCGTTTGTCCAAAATATGCACAGCTTTACAACTGTCTAACTGACTCGTATCACAAATAATCTGTAAACAGACTGAAGTGGATATTTTGTTGGTCTTCAGTAGCTCGGCTGTTTCAACTACAACTTAGCTTGACATGTTGGCAATTTCATTCATTTAAGAAAAATATGCTTCACATCTTTACTGTAATGCATCAACGGTAAGACAAAGTTAACCACACGATTTAGTACGGCAACCAAGTCTTGGTCTTGGTCTTGGAGCTCCAACTGTTAGTCTCGGGTTCTTAGGTCTCAAGACTATAGTCTTAAGGAATGAGGTCTTGAGTTGTAACTACACCTCAGTAAAAATCTACTAGAAAGCTACAATAATCTGCATGCTCACCAGTCTTTCGTTACACATACACGTGTATGTGTGTTGTGTACAAAGCAAATCTGTACTTACGGCATCTCTATATGCAGATGAAAACGCTGACACCAGTAGTTTATTTTGAACTCAATATCATCTGCAGCAGATTTCTTCTTTTTTTTTTTGCAAAATGGTGACAATAAAGTATAAAAATAGAGGAAATGACAGACAGAGAGAGCATTCAGACTACAGACTACAGACTGCCAGTGACTAAACTGTGCTTCAGCCGTATGGATGCAGTGAGCATCAAGTTTCACTCTGCTAAAGAACGCCAACGAGAAATTCAATCAGTCTGTAGTCAAAACCTAAACAGTGAAGCCACTCACTTTAGCAATTCCAGAATGCCAAGAACGATATCATTGACGTAGCAAAATCCAGAAGCTTCAGACTTCTTGGCGTGATGTAAACCACCAGACCAGTTGACTGCTATGTCTGTGGCCTGCTTGTTCAACTTCACTGCTCCAGCTGCCAACCACAGTCTTACACTCACTTGAAAATGTATTGACATTTATAACATCAACACCTGGTGACTGCATGCACCTCCCACTGACTTCCACATAATCCACTGACACCTTATCAATGGTACCCACCTGGTGACTGCATACGCCTCCAACTGACTTGCTACTACTGACATTACATGCATTTACAGATGTTTACATCATCTATAAATTACTATGCACACAAGCAACGATGATCTTCTGGACTTCACCACTGGTGGAAAGCCAGCCAATCCTCTAGCTATTACTATTCATCATAAGGATGTCTCATGCATCATTGCCAAAGTAGACTACAGTCAGTACATCTTTGGAAGCAAACATGACATTAATGTTGCCAACGAGTGCACTGCGGAGAAACACAATCAGCTCCTCCTTATCAAGTAGGCTGGCATACATACATACAACACTCTATTCTCTCAATTCTTTACATGCACCAACACAACAAAAACATTTCACAGCAGCTGAATGCGAAGTACAGTTCCTAGACTTGAATGAATAGCATCAATATTTCATCAGTACTTCACCCACAACTACTTGTTTATTGTTTAACCTCTCATGGCAACTGGGACGGCAAGTAATTACATCCATGCCAACTTCATCACCATAACTCGGAACCACAGAGATAAATTATGCGTTTTGGTGACTTTTCCTGAACATGGATGGGCTACAAATTGGCTTTTTAGCAAAAGTAAATCTTCCACCACTAATCCAAGATGGGGTCTTGTAAAAATCACTATCGTTAGAGGGTTAATTGTGCTATATAACATGAAGTTAGTATGCGTGCCTAGATGTGTGTCATTACATCAAGTGCAGCAAGCAAAGGCACGGAATGGCCAGCATACTGGATCACCAAACTGCATGCTGCGCAACAGTCCTTACTGCTAGTAATTGTCTTCCCAATAAAGACATTCATCAAACAGGAGTACCGCTGTTATAAAATAAATGAGTACTAAACTAATTACATACAGTCCTAAACAATAAACTTCAACAATTTTACCAGCAGGATAATCTCACACCAAACAACAGGCAACACTAGAAGGGCACTCGGTAGAGCGCATTTACCTCCGACAAGGTCTTCCGACGGCTCAGTGAATAAAACCATTTTAAAACCACGGCTCACTCTAGAGGAACGCTGCCAATATGTATACTTGGGATTTTCCCCACGTAAAATTCCGCATAGCACCGCAGCTCGCTGGCAGCCTAGGCAAGGCTGCGAAGTTCTGTAGCCTATACGATATCGGAGAAAGCAATCCGGTTCTGGCATCCAGATTATGATCCGGATCGGGCTCAAAAGTTAATCAGTTTGTCCATGTCCCGACATCTGTCGTCACGTAACCTTTCATCCAAATCCATGCACGCATTTTTGAGTAACCTAAATCTTGCTAACAGACAGACAAACATGGGCAAAACATGTACCTCCTCCTTTGTCGGAGGTAATGAGCACACAGGCTAATGTTACCGATGTCCAACTGTTTCACATAGACAACAACTCTGTGTGAAATGTGACACTCACTTGTCATTCACACGAGCAATCAAAATGCACTTGTGACAAATGTGTGACAAACGCATCGCAGCAAGACGAACATGTAACAGCCATCCAACGGACAATATCATTAATGAATAATCAGAAAGCAGTTACTAGATAGATACCTATTGAGCCACCAGTGGACAGCTGACAGAATTCATACAGCCCATCGAATACAGGACAGTCTTCACCGACATTAACTAAACAACATAACTAGTAATACACAGCGAGCGACGGTAGATATGCACCTTGACTGTACATAACAAATACACATTCGTATTCTTTATACAATTAATTTTAATTGACAAGGCTGCCAAGCCTGCCTGAAAACACCGGTGCAGAACATCAGCGATGGAGTACGGACTGATTTAAATCTAGTTTACTACAGTGTCGGGGACATACTGCAATCAGTGCCGGGGACATACTGCAATAAAAAGTTTACAAAACGCGCATGACTGATCTTGATGAACTCAAGCACTGCATAAGAACTGAGTGCGATAAGCTGGATCACAGCATCATTGCAGGTGCTGTGCATCAGTGGTGTCGTCGTCTCTCAGTGTGCGTCAAGGCCAGCGACAGTCATTTCGAGTGTTTTTGCAGCGATAACTGTGACCTTACTTGATGTCACTGACCAGTCCAATAGTTGCACACCAATACGTCAGTTTGGTTTAATTGCAGCTGTCAATTATGATTTTGTGCGTTGTAATAAATGGCAATTGTCTAATTTGCAAGGTAAAGTAACGACACTGATTAGGTGAGGCAAATTTTTCCTGCATTAGTCAGTAAGTAAGTAAATTTATAAAGCGCCATAATCGTGAACGAATCAGAGGCGCAGTTTCGCATTACCATCGTGATATTCCTTGCAAAAAATTACAACAATACATTTGAATTTGTCAAAGTTATGCCCAAAGTACTCTCGGTCCTATTTTTTCCGAGACACGGTGTATAATGGTTGATAACTACAGTCTGTAAAATTGTTTTAATTGTCGTCCTCATCTGTGACAGTGACTGTCAAGTGTTGTAAGCGAAGATGGGCACTCAGTGTTAGCAACAACATCCGATGGTCACACTGGGTTGACAACAGTTGCGATGTAATGAACTATACTCCTTGGTTACCCAACGTTGAGGTCAGAAATTTGCATTTTCACTACTTTTCCCTCAAAAGGGGTGTTCCTCTGTGACCTAACATGCAATTTGGTATTTTGGTTATGTTCACAGCTAGTATGCACTCTACAGAATTATGTGCTAGAATGTGCTGCACATAATTATGGATCAAATGCATGCTCATGGTATTTTTTAACAGAAATTAAGTCCTGATGGGATAATGGTGCTGGTCAAAACATCAGTGTAGACATTCAACTATATTGACCTTTGCAGCTGTGTGGGCATTGGGCAGTTTTTGGTTGACCACAATCAAGGCAACAGTCAATAATGCCACTCCTGTCATTTTTTTCCAACAAATGTTTTTGAGCCACAAATCCGCTATTCTTTGTCACAAAACATCTTAGGAAAGCAATCTGCTTCATACTTTATACTCACTGACAAGCATTAAATTAAGCACTTTATCTTCAGTGGTAAATCCCACTGCCGTATCAGCACTTTTCCTGATGTTCTCTTTAAACTGCTGCTAGCAAAAAATATATAATCTAAACAAATTATTTTTAGACATGCAGATTCAGCATTACCTTATCTACATTGTCTGACACTTTTGTGTAAAAACTGCATACTACATTACAAGTGACTTTAGCATTACAAAATTATTCTAGCAATGACTACATCTGCCTGTTGTCACATTTAACATAACAAAATTGCACAAGTTATGTTGCTGAAAGGCAGAGGGTCCGATAAGATGACTCACTGTGTGTAAGGCTCTATTAGTGTCTTTTTTTACAAGTGACTTTAGCATTACAAAATTATTCCAGCAGTGACGACTTGCGCCTGTTGTCACAGTTAACACAGCAAAAGTGCACGAGTGTGAAAACAAATGTACAAACATCGCTGCATCTGTTTGTTGAACTCGGACATATTGTCAGGACGAATGCTTCGCAGAAACTTGATGTAATCATCGCTGTGAAATTTTGTCATCTCCTCTTGTGTTGCTTTGTGTGGACGCTGCAAGCAACAAACACACAGCTACTACCATGGTAAAAATACCTGTGCTGGTTTTACGTGTTAACATAAAAAAAATTATTAATACAATTACATTTTTTATCACAATTAAAAATCTTAATGCATCACCAAATTCCACTTCATTAATGCTAATTATTATGGTTCACCATATTTCATGGTAAAAATGACATATTCTATGGTAATCTGGGCTTGGCGAACAATATACAGCAAAATTCATCTGCTGTAATTCACTTTACTGTAAAATGCAGATTTGTAATGAATGGTCAAATGTCGATGGGAATATGCAAAACAGACCCACGGAAATAGAATTTGAGTAAATTTATATTCACATACAACTGCATCGCACAAACTGTATATTTTAGTTACAGAAACTTCAGATAATTTGGCTCAAACTGCAACTGCTAGCAGAGGTGCTAATGAACAGCCCATTATTAACTGCTGTCAGTTAGTACTGTAGTAGTACACTACTGCAATATGCAACTTTAAGCTTAAGAGTTGTAAGTTTAATTTGAATGAATGTGAAAGTAAGTAAAAAGTAAAATATTTATACAGTACCGAACTCTATTACATCAGGGGAAATTGGAGCGTGGGTCGTCAATGGGTTGGATAAGCTAACTGGAACTAGAAACCTACTCAACCGAAAACGCTGAGAATGATGCTTCCATCAGGCCTCCAAAACTTCAAATTGTGTGACCGTGACCTTTATCTTTGACCTCCTGACCCCAAAGTTGATTCCATCTCCTTGCCCCATAGAAGCTTGTGCCAATTTGCAGCAAAACTGTTTAATTCATTTTCAAAATATTGCGTTCACAAGATTGATGAAAAATGAACTAGCGGACCATACAGAAGGATGGACGGACGAATGGCCACATAGATAGCATTATGCCTCTGTCCAATAGATGAAACAAAGAAGTAAGATAAACAGAGATTCAGCACTCACATATATTTCCATTTTTCTATAAAGCCCATAATTAAGAAGTAAGTTGTGACACATTCGTATGCGCTGTGGCTTCATTGGATGACCCTGTCCATAGTAGTAGTTTCCAATATCCCCTGCACACAGCATTACATTATGCTAGACAAGCCTACATGTAACAGAAAAGCTGTACTGCAATTTGCGACAAACCTTGCCGTTGCAATGCTCTATCAACATTCACTAGTCTCAACGTTCCATAGTACACTACTGATTTAGGCCAAAATTTAATAGCATAATAGCATAGTAGTTTTCAGTAACTGTCTCTACTGATGACGGGTGTTTATGAACAATGAAAGCAGCCAAAAACTATACGAAGACAACTGAAAAGCAGCAAAAACAAGTGCCAACAACTTTCAAAGTCATTGAAAATGGCGCCGCTCGAATAGATAGTACCGGAGTAAGCGATATTCGAAAATTTATCGATTAATTAGGTACTTATTTATTTATATTATATATCAGTAACTATTTGCGGCAAACGCAATAAAGTCAACAACTGACAGCATCTGAGTGAACTTGTCGAATAAAAGCATATCAAAACACATGTTCTTGTGTCATTTGATCATACGACACCTATTTTTTAAAAATTGGTAAGTTGTTGTGCCCATGTCATAGACTATATCGATCATTGCTTACAGCGTTATGTTAACTGAAATGCATTACTTGTTTTTTTCTTATTGTAGGTCAATGGGATGTTGACATGTGCGAGGTTACAATGTACAACAAAACAGTATATGGCAATTACTATCACACAGCTATGTAAACATGTAACGTCACAATTCGATGATCAGTTAATAACCGGTCATGGTAAAATGATAACCCGTTTAAAAAAATAGAGTTTCACAACCCTAACTTCCAGTTCTAGTTCCAGTGAGGGGCAGGGCTCGTACAGCCCCGTAGGCTGAGACAGCTAGTGGGTCCACAGGCCAGCCCCAGAAAGAGTTCTCCTAGTTAAACTAGGGGCTAGCTTTGCGCTAGAGACTAACAGCTTCAATTCCGCAGCTTCAATTCCAAAAGGCATGGCAAGAGGGTTCCCACTTCCTTCAGCGAGGTTCCCCTCTCATGCCTTCTTTCTAATTTTGATAATCCGGCAATCTAAGTGGTGTAATTACTAAGGAGACACAAAGTGTGTATACTAATTAGAGAATACTACTATAATTCGTCTACACAGATCACGAAATGCTAGGGATACCAAGGACTTTTTTGATTATTGCGCCTTATAAATACTCTTACTTACTTACTTACTTACTTACATGCTGAGTCCTCTCGTAAAGAGAACCCGCCACCTGCACCCTGTATGCCCATTACCCTGGCTAAGACTGGTTCCCACCTCTGACTGGCTCATAGCTGTGGCAAGGAAGGTTTCCATAGTCCCTGTTCTTGCTCACATGGTTAGCCGATTGATTAGAGCCAGTCAACCCTTACTGTACCTCACGTCTAGGAGATATCAGGAAGCCAGAATGGTACATTGCCCAGGTTCTCACCACATATCACCTGTTCTCAACCACATGGGTCCTGTCAACATGCGACGCAGGTTGCGATTCACAGCAGATGCCTTGGCCATTACAGCTGGGCAGAAAGCCCTCTTTTCGCTCCCCATGAGCATATGTTCCACGGAACGAAAGTTCAACATGAGCAAAAGTTCTTTCTGTGGACTTTTAGCTCCCGGGAGTTAAAGTGCAGAGGAACAAAAAGTCCAGATACCCTGCTTATAACCCAACTTTCACATCAACCAAAAATTTTTGTGGTTATAATGCAGGATTTAATTTTTTTACTGGTAATCAATGAACTGTTACTTTACACACAAAAGTGAAATCAGTATATGCTTCAGTGACCATGGCGACAGCTAAGCACAGAACTTTTGTTCGTCATACTGGAGTGAACCTATCAAAATATGATACATTCAGTTCACATTGTCGCAAACTGAAAACCGGCTACACAACACACACTGAAACTATAACATAACCGCATGCTATCCATAACCCAAAACCTAAAAACACCATACATATGCATAGCACCGACAACTGGCACTAATCCTTACTCCTGAATCCTAACCGACCCACAAGGCGAGGAATTCCGGTCCAGTAAAGTAAAATTTTTGCGAACTGAACGTATCATATTTTGATAGGTGCAGTGTAATGCACTGCACTTATAATTATCGGACAAATATTTAGTGCATGCTTAACTCGCAGCGTTCGTCGTCTGTGAAGGGTGTCCCTAAAACCTGACCGCACGACCGCACAGCTTAAATGTGAAAACTGTCACTAACCCGTACTTCTGACCCTAACCGACCCACGAGATGGGCATTTTTTGAAAACTGGCACCAACCTGTACTCCTGGGGCCCGATTTTCGAAAAATCTTAGGAAGATCTTAGGAAAATCTTAGGAAGTTCTTAAGACTAAAGAAAATCTTAGGAAAAACTTACGACAATGCTGATTTTCGAAAAATCTTAAGAAAAACTTAA
>Ga0209339_1000502_pt1 | contig 14383 bp, 7 predicted proteins | sample OlaalgELextract3_FD_187376 | JGI IMG/M metagenome (GOLD analysis project Ga0209339, IMG submission 187376) | Olavius algarvensis symbiont microbial communities from Tuscany, Italy - Type A ELBA extract 3 (SPAdes) (version 2) | ecosystem: Host-associated > Annelida > Digestive system >... | reverse complement strand
GGGGGGGGGGGGGGACTTACGTCCGTCGCTCAACCGCTGCAACAACAACAACAGAACACGTTTTAGCAGCGAACATTTAATAAGTAGACAACTACACGAATCAATCATCAGTGCGACTGGATAATCAATGAAAAGCGTTCGTTACGTGATAAAGTGCTGAAACATAGACAGATACATACATACGAGTGGACGTGTACGTTGGCATTGGCGTCAGACTAGCTGACGCGCCGAGCGAGCGAGCGACAAGCAACGAGAGATACACGGACGTGAGAGCACGAGCACAACTACGACTACGACAGAGATCGACGATCCACAACAATGCCTGATCGAGTCGCAGCGCATGCACTGTCCACCTAGTGCACTCTGTACAGGCTGCGCTGCAGACTGGCCAAAACTGAATGACAGCAAAAGCTCACGTTGATCACATTACTGGTTTTCAAAATCATGCTCATACAATTAACCCTTTAGAGTGCAGAGGCAATTATAGTGCCACATTCAATAATACGAAGTTGGTACACTGGCGGTTGAGCTGTTACGTTTGGCACAGCGACGAGGGGCCTAAGCGGGCTGCGGCCCCGCCCAGTCCCTTCCTTGCTGTACCAAATGTAACAGCCCACCCAGTGTAGCAATCACCTCCAGATTCGCTTGCGAATAGACATGTAGGGCGCGTTAGAAGTTTACTTGTGTATGTATGTATTGCTGTATAATGGTCCGCTGCTCTGCGGTTTTAATGTGCCCGTTAAAAGGTTAACAGAATGTAAAAATTGGACTTCCAATGTTCGAATGTACCGCAGACTTGGTCCCTCAGAACAACAACGCTCTACTTCAATATTTACCGTCAACCAAGCAGCAGTATCACTGAGGACAAGGTTAGTACGTACAGTTACAAAGGTCCTGCACGAAAAGGAGTGACACGATGCCACACTCCATGCACAGAAACATCCGTTGCGTACTTTTGGAAAGGCTTTCAACTCTGTAATTCATCTGACAGGTCAACATATACATTGTTTCACAAAAAAATGAGACTCGTGCAATCTTGAAATATCGTGTACAGTTGTAAGTCTGTTGCAATGAAATTTAGCACGCGATATCCCGATGGCCTTAGCTACCAAACGTGTAGGCTACATAATTAATTTTCCACCTCATCTTAGTTATGTTTTTACACTACCTGAAATTACACAAAAACTGGAACGCAACACTGACGAGCTGAAGCAAAGGCTCGTCGACACTTGGGACCGTACTCCTCGGGGCATCATCGACAAAGCCAGTGACCAGAGGCAAACACTGCTGGCTCTTCTCAGAGCCATATCAAACACACCAAAACTGGTTCTTTTCAAAGCCACTCACATTACTGAGACAAAGACAACATAATTTTTCAGTTTTTGTGTAATGTCAGATAGTGTAGAAACATAACTAAGATGAGGTGGCAAATTATGTATGCGTTTAATAGCTAAGGACATCAGGATATCAGTCTGGATATCAGGTCTGGATATCAGGTGCTAAATTTCATTGCAATAGACTTACAACTGTACAAGATATTCAAGATTGTGCGAGTCTCTTATTTTGTAACACAGATTAGTCCAGCTGCCAAAAATTTTATTAGTAATACAAATAAAATTTCTACACAGACCAGTTGTGTAGTAAGACCAAATAAATAACGAGAGGTTTACTTTCATAGTTAGCAGCTACATTTTTGACACGCATCAAAATGTTATTTTGTCGAAGTTTTTAGAGAGTCTGCGAAGTTGGAACTGTATGGTGTTAACTTAATAAAATCACTATCTACACGACTAGGACGAGATGTCAGCTGGAACGCATTCAGAACACTCAAACACTCGTGTAGTGAGTGACACAAACGAGATCTCTGACAGTGCGAGGTGCTAAAGATAAGGCAGCGCAATGAAACACTGCACTGAATGACTATCACCATACGACACACACAAAAATGTCATGTGACCAACACCCAAAATGATGTAATCATTTCATGACTATGACAACAGTGTAAATCGATGACGTCATCGAAATTGACAGAAAGCGTGCTAGAAAATGGCACCAACGTAGTCAACAAGACACAGCCACTGATCAAACTGATGCAAACACTTACTACTTTGGTATAAGGCGCAATACACCTAAACACAGCGACCCAGCCGCCACGTTACGTCGCAATAGTCTAACAGAAAGTCAAGATATGGACAGTGCACCTACCTGTGCCAACGTATCTACTAACTATGACTCTAACCCTCGGTTGATAATTTCATTACCGGTACAAAAGTACGTTTCATGCAAAGTTACATAACTTTTATTAGAAATTCATCCATAAGGTAAGCTTATTAGCTGTCTTGGTTACAGACATAAAAGTGTTTCATTTTAAATGACGAGAAACAATTTCAAAAGTTATTTTGTGGCGAGCTTCTCTTTGATATAATGTGGTGGAACTTTTCAGTCGAATATACAGCAACATATGTACTGAGACTGCATCTTTGATGTGTATAACTCGGAATATAGTTGAGCAACAAAAGCTCAATACGTACATTCCTAAAGGTCCAGACAGTATATGAAATGCCATTATCATCTATTCTGAAAATTCACTGTAATATGTGTAGTGGTTATATCTGTAAAATCATGTACATTTTGTATGTTGTGTTTTGTATGCTTGTATGCTGTTCTTCACTTCTTTCTCTGCACTTGCTGAGAATTAAAGACGAGACTGTTTCTACTACGTAACCAGCACTAACAAAGTTGGCAGAAGGACGGGTTGGTTCGTTGGCGTTTAACAGCACTTTCAGCACAAAAAGCTATATCGTGCCATGCGAAAATTAAGTTTGTTAAAGACACTAATTTCAGCTAGAAAATTAAAATACGTTATTCAGGGTATTAGTTAAAATGTGAGAGAGCTCAAAATAAAGATGAACAACTAAAAAATAACAGTAACTAAAACTATAATGAAAACATCAAAACAGTCCATATGAACTGCTTTGTTTAAAGGTTAACGGACCCTTATGCAAGTGGTCTTTGTGGAGATGTACTCCTCGACATAGGCATCATTGGATATGGCCTGGCTAGCCATTACTTGGCAAAGTAGTCCAGACAAAGTAGGCTAACTGAAATAATACACAACACAAAAACATAAACAACTAAATCTAATAAAACCAAACTAGCCCTGGTTCAGATCGCCTTTTATGCCATCCGGCCAGGAAATGGATTGGGCCTATTCTGTATCGGCCCTGGGACCCAAACGGGCCTAGCAAAAGGAACGAGAGAATTTGAGATTCGTGCAGACGATGACAAAAGCATTAACTCTTGCAACAATCAGCAAACAATAAGAACACTGTACTGTGTCTCAAAAATAACCGGATTGTATACACCCTGTATGGCTGATGCTAAATTTTGTTACTTTTTTTCCTATGCTGAGAATACGGTCCCTTCAGTTACTGTGCACTAGCCTCTGTTCTGGCTGCCACTGGAAAAACCTGCAGCTGGTTCTCTGTTTTAAACATTTCACAAAAGAGCAACTGCTAGTAAGTTTGATGTCAATTCTGCAAACCATAAATTGCTGACACTGGTTTGGATTTGTTGGAGTTATATGAAAATGTAACAGGTGTCTGGTTCTTTTGAGACATACTGTAGATTCACAGATCAGCTGGACCTTAGTGATGCCGTATCATGCAATCGACACTTTGGCGCCCACCTCTAGGTGATAAACTACTCTTGAAGAGCAACAGATCAAATGGCCACAAAACAGCACTACAGGCAAACAACACAGAAATGGCAGCAAGTCTACAGGACACTGTAAGTGCTAAGTACATGTCGACAGCTAGCGAGAACCACAGACATCAGCAGAGAGTCACCGAACGAACTAGACACACATTACAAATCAAACGTGAAGCAATACAATAGCATCTTGGTCTCAAACATTTTAGGACTACAAGTAGACATGTGGGACCGGACAGCGTTTAACTAGAGAGCAATGATTTGGTGAACTGACCAGCACAATGCAGTTACACGTCACTGGTTCGATAAGGAAAAGATGTACAATGTTACAATGTTCTACGATAACTCCTTAGTGACACAGCAACACTGCACCACATGCACGCACACATGATTAGCAGTAATTTAAAATCACGTTGAAAAAATCAGTCACTTCACCCAAACCGACGGTATAACTACATACGCCCAAGGATACTCGATACAGTGTACAGAATCATACACTGTCACTGTCTGGAAACTGAACAATTAACTCCACAGACGGATTTTGCGTAACAAAATAAATATTATAATAACAAAACAAAATAAAACCAACGACAAAACAACAAAACAAAAGGCTACCAGTCAGAAGTTGCTGAGTAAATACATGACATCAAACAGCTGTGACTTCGTCGACCAGTAACTGTCGCACGCAATTCTCTGCTGAGAATCGTTCTCGCTGACAGCAGCTGTCGCCTGGTCGACAGCCAGATGGCAACGGGAACAGACAGTCTGTTGGCATGGCAAGACAGCAGCAATGAGGTCTTAATACAGGCCACAGCCGCGGAGGTTGTTGGCAATGATGACGTCGGTGACGGCGTCAAAGACAAACTGAATGTTGTTAGTGTCTGTTGCGCAAGTCTGGTGACAGTAGACCTCCTTCGTCGTGCTCTTGTTCTTCGCCTCAAACTGTGCCTGGATGTACGCCGCTGCTTCCTCGTAGCTCTGCTTACCTACACGTCATCACCATCGTCATCACTATCAGCTGCAGCAGCATCGTTCATCATCAGTGAGTCAATTACTATAAATTGTTAAAGCAAACTGTACAGCATATAACTGGGCACAGACTGGATGAAAAACTCAAAAAGTTAAGCGCAATCTCCACAGTCATATACAACTACACACATATTGTTTTAAAACAATCTGATATAAGATCTTCCTAACAGTCTTTATCAATAAAAGTATCATCCAGTGTAGACGTCATCCTTCTTTTCTGTAGGATTAAAAGGAAAGCTGATCAGAATAACAGATCATACTAGATATCCGACACTGGTGCTCCACAAATATGTGCATGGGACAAGAAGACAAGGAAGACCCAAGAAAAGATGGATTGACATGGTGAAGGATGACTGTAAGCAACGTGACCTCGACATTCATCAAGCAAGCTTTGGATGACTCAGCATCATTCAGCATGGAGGAGTTGGTGAAGCTGCTTATGTGTGCATCGACGTTGCCATGGCAATAAGTCAAGTAAGTCGAGGTGTATCAGTGATGGGCACTTGAAAGAATACTAATATGTCACAGAAATGCAGAGTATATTATGACTTTATGACTTTCAGAAAGATTACAGAAGACACTGTCGAACTGTCTTGCCAGTCAAAGAATTTAAACTCAAGGCATGCACATGAATAATCCTGACACGAATTATCCACCTAGGCTGAGATTTGAACCCAGCGCACTCACTGTGGCATTATCATTCATGCCACCAGGACAGGCTAACATTTGCACAATATTCCTCACACTTCTGCTACAACAAAGCATTTATATACTGGGTGCCAACAACTGCAAAGAAGTCACGATCACAGCCTAAACTGAGCAAATGTAATTAGTAGCTGATGTATACGGTATGTCGACAGCATACCAGAATACTCTGGGAAGCAGACAGTGAGCGGCGACTTCTTAATCTTTTCTTCAAAGAGATCTTTCTTGTTGAGAAAGAGAATAATGGATGTGTCTGTGAACCATTTGTTGTTGCAGATCGAGTCGAACAACTTAAGACTTTCTTGCATTCGATTCTACAGAAACGTCAAAGTCAAACAGTGAGAAAATTTGGAAACTACAGATATAAAATGAAAAAAAAATTAATGTTAACCATCAGACAATCAATCAATCGATCACTAAACTAACACATGCAATTTGCAAATCAGATATAAATTACATTAACTTCATGGACGAAACTAGAGCTGTCAAGCGATTGATTTCTTTAATCCAGTTAATCACGCGATTAATTTTTTTTAAATGCACGTTTATCACGGTTTTAATGCACATTTTGTTTGTTACATTTTTCAATTTGTTTGTGTCGCATTTGCAGGTAGACGTCGTCAGCCCATTGCTGTTGAACGCTAGTCTACTCCTAGTACTTCTTCTTCTCGTATGCGTGTCATCAACCATAACTGGTCAGCCACAAAACAGTGTCTTCATCTGCAGAGTGTGGCCAAGATAAGCCACCATTCAGTTTTGTCAGGGGACAGGATTCGACAACGTGAGACATCGTCTGGGTCTCGCCACAAGGACACAGATCAGTGTCTGTGAAGTCACCATTTCCTTCTGCAGGCACTGTAGTACTAACGACTGATTACAGTGACTGATTAGTGCAGCTCACTGGACTTATTGACAATTGACAATGACGGAGTCTTCTGAGTTTTGAGTCTAAACAGACTAAAATAGGCATGGATTCAAAACCGAAATAGACTGAAGGAGTAGTGCTGCAACTAGAAAGTAATTATTCATTCGTTTAGTGTTGAGAAATGGATTCGACTTCGGAATGTCTGTGTTCACTGTTGGCACCGCTGGTTTGCGTAATTTTTTCGTGCATTAAAATTTTTGACGGCGTTAGTTTTTAAAAATCACGATTAATTCTTTAACGCATTAATTTTACAGCCTAGATTAAACTAACAGGTGTGCCTCCAATAGTCAGGTAACACTAAAACAATAGAATAAACTAACAGGTGTGCCTCCAATAGTCAGGTAACACTAAAACAATAGATTAAACTAACAGGTGTGCCTCCAATAGTCAGGTAACACTAAAACAATATAAACTGCAGACAACAACAAGAACCGTTTTACGGCCCTTTTTCCAGATCAACATAGGTGAGCCAGTCGTGAAAAACTCCCAATTCTGGCTGTTTTATATGGCCTCTGGTTGGTTGCTGAACTCTGCCACTCTTGCCTCTCATTGTATGACTACTAGCTGGCTTGCAGCAGCCACACAGACGACAACGACAGAACCCAACATTCCACACTAAAATTTCATGCTGGAAACGCTAGTCTACTCCTAGTACTGACGACAGTGACTGATGTGTGCAGGTCACTGAACTTATTGTTATTGACAATTGCCTGCTCTAAACTGCCTATTTTACACAAGCTTGGACTGGCCCACACTATGCTGGACTGCACACTCTCAGGCTTCGTTTAACAATATAAACTGCAAAACAATACAGACTCGAGCCTCTTGCCTGAAATAACTCTGCTGTATATTGTGGCCCCTTTGAACTAATTAGCATAATTTATGCAAATATTCAAAATCCGCTCTGTAACTTTGTAGCCCCTTGCCCTCATAGTATTCATACCAAGTTTCATCAAAATGAGGCTTCACCTGACAGAGAAGAAACAACTGAAGTATACTGTCGTGTGTTAATGGACACCTAAGTAAGTAAGTAAGTAAGTAAATGATTTATAAAGCGCCGAGGTCTATAAAGAATCACGGCGCGAAATGAGATGACGATCCCAATCAACCAATCAGCTCCACTCACCTTTGGTCACAACGGAGCTAAAAATAACAAGGAACATCTCAGCAAAAAATACCAAAAATGAAGTTCACTTAAAACAGATAGATGGGCGAGAGTCCAAATGATGACTATGCAAGAGCATATAATGCATTATTTAAAAAAAAACTTGGCACAAAAACCGATGAATTGTTCAATATGGTGCAACCAAGTCGAACAGATCACCAGGGACAACAGAAAATCACAAAAAAGGGCAAAAACAGTAAAAACATCTGTAAAAATCACGCTAAAAACACTGTTAAATCACAGAATCGTTATCGATTATACAGGATGGTCCAAAAAACCTGACTGTTTTTAAAAAGTTGTAACTACTGTATTATTGATGATGTAGAAAGGTGATCCACATGTCAAACTCAAACTGTTTAGTTCTTTATCTTGAGTGAGACTCAAGCGATGCATATCACCATAGTTAAATATTCTTTGCACAATTTCAGTGTAACAACACTACAGAAAAAATAACCAAATTCAAGCGACAGTGTTCAAGTTTTGTACTTGTTTCTCTCAAAATCCACAATCTGCATCATTATTACTAACATCTACCACTCTAGACAGAATTCATCTTGTATATCAACCTAGTGTGGTGCTGTGCAAAACCACCATGGCCAGTCTTTTTGGCAGTTTTATCGACCAGTTCGTCATGTGATGTGAATGGTGTGCTGATGCTGTGTTCTGCTGGAAAATAAAGTCCTTTGAAATACAACAAATCTATGTTACTGCCAGTTGGTGGTGATTTTTAACCGTGCTTAAGCAGGGTAAACTTTCTTATTTTTTACCATTCAATTTTGTCGTCGGGATCTTAGAGTACTGGTCTGTCTCCTGACTGGTTATAATATCCTTAACTGGTAACTAACTCCACTGTAAAAGAGTTGTTATTCATTCCTTTATGTAAGGAGGATAAAGCCGTTCACCTCTGTTGCTGGGATCTCAGAATACTGGTCTAATTTTTGACTGGTTATGATATCCTTAGTTAGAATTTACTTCTAACGCAAAGAAATTGAGATTTCAATATTCCATTTATATAAGGAGGATAATAAAACTAATCTGCATTTTACTGGTAGATGTTTTGCTACAATTAATGTAAGCAGTATTTTGGAGTTCTTTTTTTCAAATCCAAGTCCAACAACCAACTGGTTACCTTGGGCTGCACAATGAGCCTATAAGGTGGCCTCGGAGATAAGTAGCTTAATTGCCACCTGCGTGACCTGCCCCGCCCCATATGGTATGAAGGTATGTAGGTATATACCACAAATGTATCCCAATTATCCTTTAAGGATGTTGTTACAACACTACACCGTATATACACTGTTTACTTTAGCCCATGAGCATACAAAAACTGACATGACTTACAGAGTTTTGACATGGCAACCAGCAGCATGGGGCACCGGCTCACCATTTATATCACTTGGTCACTTACCTGCAGTTAATCAGAACCAGAAAATGGGCCACTGAACAGCGCAGTTAACTTCTCTGTGTGAGGAGCTTTGCAGCAAAAAGTATATCGTCAAAACATCCGAGACACTGATCGCCTGAAGAGCGTTCTGTTGCTGGTATCGTGTAACTCAGGATGTATGAGTCAAATAAACCAACTGCCAGAAAGACTGACCACAGTGGAGCATGCACATAGTAAACACGCTGAATTCCGTCTCAATTAACAGTTGTTCACAATCACCATTAATTGTGAATTTTAAGTAAAACGTATACAAAATTAAATGCCATGGCTTAAATTTATCGCAGTTCTTAATACTGCAGTAGGCCACTATTGTTTCACTGAACTTGTGCATAGAACATTTAAATGTGGTGATATGCAACGTACCAGTCTTGCTCTAGATAAAGAACTGAAGAATTTGATAGATGGATCTCCTTTCTACGTAATTATGTACAGGAGTTACGAACTTGTAAAAGCAGTCCGGTTTTTTGGACCACCCTATAAGTGATAAATGCAAGGTTTCATCTGTGAAATTCTGGTAATCATGTGCACTGCTAACAATGTCAAATAGATCACCTGCAGCTTCCCATGTAGGTCTCATGAGTCATGACGTCTAAACTCTCCACTGATATCACACTGTCTATATTCATAAGTAGATCTGCTGTCGCAAAGAGGCCGCGCGATGCTTCGTGTCTGTCAGTATTTAGCTTCAATAGTACAATACCTCAAGTGCAGTTTTTTTATTACAAGTTACTTCGGCTTCGGATTTACCAGTGTGTACAATTCGATTCTGTTCTGTTGCCTTCGGCGTTTTGTCCAACCTTGCTGTCATACACACGATCACCTCCAGCGTGACTGCGTATAGCGCGAGACTGCGCTTGGTATCTCGCATGGTACACAGCAGCGCGTCGATCGCGCTTGGTCGTCCAATACCCTCCGTAAACAAAAAGCCCGCCGCAATGCAAACTACAGTGCAGCAGTTATCGATTGCAAGGTCAGATAATCATTGATTTCAAGATTTTAGCCTACTCCACCTGCATTTGATGCCCCAGTTAGGGGGGTTCCCATCGGGGTAATGCCACCACGTTTGGTGCAGAAAAACCAGAATGGTGTGGCTATCCGACAGTTAAAAAATTTGAAGATATCTTTATTCGTTTTGACACAATGCACGAACATGACGGACACACACAAACACACACACAGACACCGCATGACGGCATAGGCCACGCTTATGCATAGCGTCCTGCGGCAATAAAACATAGACACACTCACGGTTGTCTCGTCCTCGTGAAGAACCTGATCGTACTCGCTCATTGCAACACAAAATATGATTGCTGTCACGTCCTCGAAACAGTGAATCCACTTCTTTCGCTCTGATCGTTGGCCTCCGACATCAAACAACCTGCAATCATTGTTTGCGTTTCTAACTTGTGTACCACTCTACATCAGTCAGGCATAAGAAACCTCGTGCCACGCCCCACCCAGGGCACTTTCACCTGGCGAATTTAAATGCATGACCCCAAAGACGTTTCCCATCTATTCTGAAAGTTACATTACGACAGCTGTATGCATTTTCCTGTCATGCTGCTAAAAACACAAAATAATATCATGGTACTTGAGTTACAAACAGAGTTACAAAGCTAGACTGTTACAAACACAAGGCGACCAAAACAATGCCTTGCTATATAGTTATAATACTAGCGACAAAAGTGGTCTCCATCTAAGTGCTATTCAGACAACCTTTGGCAAAAGAGCATTAACACATAAAGGCAGTGTATTTTGGATGATATAATATATTATATAGTGCTACCACTATGTGGTGAATAAAGATGAATATACACTGTGTCTCAAAAAAAGGATGCCACTTGATGTTTGATACTAAATTTCAAAAATTCAAGATGGCAGATGGCCACCATATTGCAAATCATAAAATTGCCATATCTTAACGCAAAAATTATCAGATTTTGATGAAGTTGGTACACAAATGCAAATTTGGAAATCGATGACAGTCATGTAACAATACACGACTTTTTAAAAATTCAAGATGGTGGACGACCGCCATATTAAAAATACTTTTTGACCATAATTCAGCAGTCGATTGTTCGATTTCAGTGAAATTTTGTGTGAGGAAGCAGTTTTTCCACAGAATTTGGCAATATGACAGATACCACCATTCCACAGAACGTATTTTTTGTTTTCCAAATGCGGCATGACAAATGCTATTAGCAGCTGGTGATGTTAACTGCAATGAGCTTACCAAGCATATTATGACTTGCTTTAGCCAAGGTAAAAACAACCATTTGGGTGTGCCAAAAACGCACCTCCCCTATGGAAACTGGCTAATTTTTCATATACTACATGCAGCTGTCACACAAAATTTTGTACACCGACTACTGTATTTTATATAAGCAGTTGTGCTATGTTTTCTTTCAATATACACAAAAGCAACAAATTTAAACTAGTAAAATCCAACAAAGTGTCACTGCTTTGATTAGCACAACATGTCTATACTGTACATCTTGGTTTTCATGCACGACAACTAAATTATAAACTGTGTCTCAAAAAAATGCGCCAACTTTGGCAAGCTGCAGTTTTTGAGACACAGTGTATATCTGTTGACCTAACCAATACAAATTACGCATAAAGTAACAGTAACAGTTACTTGAAGTTAAGGTTCTTGAAGTGAAAGTGGACTTCAACAATGCCTGTCGTTTTGACACGTGTCCGTAGAATATCCTGCTCAGTCGGCATGTAATCTCGCGCTCCGAGACGCTCGAGGTCGTCAAGAAAACTGCACATATTACACTGTTAATTATTCACCATCAATTCCGATGTGCAGAAATAATAACTTTAAACTGGTAACAATTGTTAAAGTCTCTTGACTGATAATAATCATACTTCATAGCGCATATTCAGCATTACGCTGTGTTCTAAAAAACATGTGACTACTGACTATGTCTTCGATGATAAGTTAAACTAGAATTGTCCGTTTACAACAATTTTTGGCATACTTATTACTGACAGTATAGAGTATATCGACAGGAGTTTTTATTTTCTCACCTCACCTATTTCGTGCACATACTTTACCTTGGAAAACTGTCAAGACCTCAATTATTAGTACAAATTAAACAAAATCACAAAAATTTCACAAGAAGATGCCATTCTAATTTAAAATATCTGTCTTTCAAAGCAGTATGGTGCACAAAGGCTGTTGAATGAACTGCCTGACAAAGGTTGGAAACTTGGAAGCATTAACAGTCTGCAGAAGAGAATCTGCAAGACGGGTACAATTGCAGCGGTGGTAGACAACGTTCCTCACACAGCAGTGGAGGACCTTGTGCTCAGTCAGGAGCACAAGCCAAAAAGACATCGATCAGCTCGTGAGATTTTGCATCAAAACGCCATTCTTTGTTCAAGTCTGCACAGGATAATTCACTGTGATCTCCAGCTGAAATGCTTCAAATGACGTCGTGCTCAGCTGTTGTCTGAAGCCAATCATATCTCCCATCTCACTCGCTGACAAACAACCTTATCGTCTGCAATAAATCTTGTTACTGTTCTATTATAAACCGTAAGTTGAATAATAAGTAAGTAAAGTAATATGGTGACAGTTTTGTAGTTAATATCGTAGTACTGTAGCATTGGGAAAATCAGCAATTTAAGGCTAAATTCATGATATTTAGGCCTCAACAGTTTCCCAAGGTAAAGTAGCTGCACTAAATAGGTAAGATGGGAAACAAAAAATACCTGTCGATGGCCTAGTCATAGTAATAAGTGTGCCAACAATCTTTGTAAATGGACAGTTCTAGTTTAACTTATCATCAAAAACATGGTCACATGTCTTTTTGGAACACAGTGCAGTAAAACATAGATTGGATTCATCAGTTATCCATCATGACTGTCAATAACATTGTAAAAGTACATCTGCAGAGAAGCATTAAGGTTAAAGATTACGAAACAGTCATGCTTTCGACTCTGATCCCATTCTAAACAGACGGACTAAATCAACGTGTGCTGATCCACATCAACTGGACAGTTGCCAGTTATTTCACTATAACAGCCTAGTTCATTCACACAATAATCGAATATGAAAAAATTTACATCTTACATCTGTCAGTAAAAACTATGGGAAAAGAAGAGACCAGTACAAAGCAAGTGAAATTTGGAACCAATTACCGACTTCACTAAATGTATTTTATAACGTCAAGCAATTTAACTGTGACAAGATCTACATCGGCAAAACTGGAAGGAAATTTGGAGTCAGATTACAGGAACACAGGACTGAAGTAGAATCCAAAACAAGACGCACATTCACTAAAAGTCTTCATGCATCAAGTTTAACAGAACATAACAAATCCGCTCTCACCGACCACGCAACCCAAGAGAACCATGTCATCAATTGGTCTCAAGCGACGGTGATCGACAGAGAGCCAGAGCGTTTTACCAGATGGATCAAAGAGGCCATGCACATCCGGAAGGAAGGACAACATGCCATAAACCATGATGAGGGCAGCTACCAACTGAGCCACGCATACGACCGCTTTCTTGACACGGCGTCTTCCCGTCGTGTCAAGAACCGGAAGAACTGAGTACCAGCTTCTTCTGATGAAGGCCTCTGATAGAGGTCTACACGTTAAGTTTTAGGTAATAATTTTGGTTGTGTTTGATGAATTTAACTAATAGTTAACTTCCACCCAGATGCATCTATTCAGCGAGATCATGCTTGTTTCTTAATAAAAAGTACTGGTATTTAATTGCACTTTAGTCTCAAAGTCTCAATTACGTTATTTTCATTACCAGCTGGTGGCTCTGCAATAAAAGTCTGCCAATTTTTAATCCCGTCAGGATCCCAGGATTATAGATTCCTCAATCCAGAATCCTGTGTACTGTATATCTATGTCGTATATTACTAACTATTTGGCGGAGTCGTTGAGCTGGTATTCATTGGACCGACTGAAGCATTCCTGGACGCCACTGTCCGTCCACAATCGTTTCATAGCTGCTAACAGTTCCTCGGAGAACGGCTCGGTGTCTTCCATTCGTGTTATCACATCGACTACCATTTTTGCATCAGACTGCAAACAACAATCATCACATCATATCGTCTTTTTACGTTAGTAAAAGAGGCGCTTATTGAGATAGGCTGTGTCGAGACGTCGTTGGTCATTGGTTGTCACGCGTGTGCACTGTGGCCAAACGGTGCATCCTAGTTCTATGCACTGTGTTAATGCATGTTCAAGGAATATGTAATCACATCTACACGGTACATTATTAAGCGCCTCACTTTACGTTAGTAAAAGAGGCGCTTATTGAGATAGGCTGTGTCGAGACGTCGTTGGTCATTGGTTGTCACGCGTGTGCACTGTGGCCAAACGGTGCATCCTAGGCCTATAGTTACTATGGAACACTAATAGGAAACCCTACCCCA
>Ga0209339_1000501_pt1 | contig 14398 bp, 7 predicted proteins | sample OlaalgELextract3_FD_187376 | JGI IMG/M metagenome (GOLD analysis project Ga0209339, IMG submission 187376) | Olavius algarvensis symbiont microbial communities from Tuscany, Italy - Type A ELBA extract 3 (SPAdes) (version 2) | ecosystem: Host-associated > Annelida > Digestive system >... | reverse complement strand
TGTTCCTCAAAGTTCTTAACACAGAAGCCGAATGAAAGCGATGTACTGCTTAGGCGCTATTTTGAAGTTATTTGTCAAAACTCTCAAACTTGTGCATTCCCAATGGCCACGGTGTTTAAGTTATTAAGTGAGCACTCACCCGGTTCATATGCAGTGTTCAATAATTTCATTTGTTAATGCCTCGTAGCAAAACAGTAAACACTGTCATTGAACATGAACCAGCGAAGAATAAACAACTAGTGATGTGACGTTGTGCGTATTTTTAAACGTTTTAAACGTTCTCCAAGCGAAATTGTCGTAACTTTATCTTAAATTTGCCATTGTTTTATTCAACGGGGCTAAACCGTTTATCCATTAATTGCTTAGACAATATCACGTGACCTTATTAAATATTTTCTTGTTTCCCGAACCGGAGACGATGATATTTCTGTAACATGAACGAACTAATTTACTGTAAAACTTGATAATTGTTTTGACTGTTTTGTAATAACAGTAATAAAATACATTTAATTCATACATTGTTACATAAAGAAATGGTGGCATGGAAACTATATACACGCTTATATATGCATAAAGATGCGCACACAGCATTAAAAAGACAACATTACATATAAGTGCAAGTACATACGTGTAACTATTTATAATGGGAAAAGCGTTCGTTAGTATACAAAAATATATGGAAAATATATAATTTTCTGTGGTTATACAAAATATTTGCTTAATGAATGGTGAATAAAGATGAACTAAGCTTAAAAAGAAAAATATGTAACTTTATATTGTGAATTTTATACAAAAAGTGTTTAAACAGGCCATAAACCCAGATAGTTTGAACGAACAAGTAAAGTAAGTTTTTGTCTCAAAATTTAACGAATTCGCAGTATTTTACATACATGGTGGTCCAAAACTGTCCGGTCAGCACTCCCTCTTGCATCAAGTCCACTCCTAGTCGGTCCATCCTATGGAAATTCATTTAACAGTTTCTTCTAGCCCCATCTTTTATCAGGCTTTTAATTAAGATTTTATCATTTACACTTATTTTACCCATATCGTGGCATACATAAATATTTAATTAACAGACTATTTACTAGCAACTTATATTATTATTATTATAGTGCCTGTTTGGCTCTCAAACGTAACGAAAAACTAGCTTCGGTGGCACGTTTTAATACGATTTATTGATAATTTAATAGGGGCTTACTTACTTTTGTGGACCACCCTGTATAATAATAATAATAATCTATTCAGTTAAAACTAGCATATAATTAAACTAAGATTCATTTTTCAATTTTAACAGAGGGCAACAAAAGATCAAATAACGCTTATCAGTCGCATGCAATTATCAACATAAGAGCTTTAGTCCATTTTGCATTTGTAAATAATTGTAACAATCAACGTCAATAAAGTGAACTTAAATATTTTATGCATATATATATGTTATATATTATAATATATATTTAATTTCCTTTAATAATTTTTGAATGACCTTTGACAATCATGAAGAATAATTTTTAACTGAACATCGTCGAGAACGCGAAGCAAAATATTTGTAATTCAACGTTAACAGATTTCTGCCACAACTTATGTTGTCGTTGCTTACATTTGACTGTTCAACAATAATTATGCCGTATTTGGCGAATACGTTTTACTCTTTTTAAAAATATTTATTGTTATTTCCAAGCCAAAAATAAATTAAATGTACTATATACTATACACACACAGATAAAAACTTCAATAATTTTCAATTTTTACTCAGTTATGCAGATAGACTAGAGAAAATTTGACAGAAGCGCTTGTAAGTTTTAAATTTGTCTACCGCTGCCCCCATGCACGGATTTTTAACTGTGGGGGCGACCACGCCTTCGCCCCCACGGACTCGGCGTCTATGAATCGCACTTCTAGAAGTATGAGTTTACTGGTGAAATGGGACAAATTTGTAACTTAAAAGGTCAAATTTTGTGTTTTTAACCAAAATTTATTAAATTCTGTTTATTTTTGACTGAGTTTTTCAAAAATGAATCGCGGGAGCGTTTCTTGAAATGCAGTGTATAAAAGACGCATGAAGATGCCGAGTTATAGCAACTGCAGCAAAAGATGCAGCGAGCATCCGTCTCCGGGCGAGACCAATATAAACCGTTTAGGTCATTTAGCGTGACGTCAGAGCGTCCCCGGATTCCATTACGTCATTAGCTGGACAATGATTGGCAGCTTGCATTAGCGCCTGTAGCCGTGGCGGCGGACGTGTTAAAAGCAATGTGTACAGGCTCATTATTATCGGCATTTGTCACAATCTGCGAGACACGGGGCTGCTGTAGCAGAAGCACGGCCTTGCAGCGTTCTTGACAGGAAAGGGAGGCAGCTAAATGAGAGATTTTATGAGCACTGTGTATTTTACGTTGACTGCTTTTGGTGGCTCATAAGTCAATTCGACTGTTCAATATTACCCCCAAATAAAGACTCAAATAGCCTGAAATAGGCCTGTCTCGCTCAAAACGAAGCTATTTATTATATATTAGTTGTAAATATGTATATTGTACTTCTCTGTTCATTCTATCACAACGTGGAAGTCGCACTTAAAGATTTTCATCAGTGTTATTATGAAAGTTGTTTGCATGCAGGAACGTGACAGTCTGTTACTATGGCAGCGCCATCTTGCGAATCCACAGGATTCAGAACTTCAGAAGATGGATAAAATAATTGAAAACGTTCTTTTCTGGTTAGTTATCATTCGTTCGTTACAGCAGCAGTTTGGAAGCATGCAAGCAATACACATGCTACATTCTTATACGTGATTTTGATCTGTCGTATAATTCATGCATCAATGAACCTGAGGCCAAGCCTGCCTCGGTGGTGCTGTTGGTAGCGTCGGAGTATACTGTGCCTGGCTATGGTGATCAGCGAGTCTGGGTTCGAGGCCCAGCCTGGCCCGATCATTGTGTTAGGTTATAGTGGCGTATGCTTTGAGATTAAATTCTCGGGCAGGCACAGAGGGTTCGACGGTGTCATCTTTAATTTGTGACAGTTGGCTAATACTTGGTTTAGAGACGCTCAGTATTAGCATGCATTCCATCGTGACGGAATTACCATTTGCACAACTTCTGACGAACTAATGAATCCTGTGGATGGATGGTGCCTATGTGCATGTCTAATCTTTATGGCGGATATTACACTGTTGGGTTTGTGTTTCTATCAGAACATCAAAGAATGCAATAAAACTTATGCATACATTATATACAGATTTTATTGCTTTCCCTAAATTAGCGTGACGGAATCACTTAACTTTTAAACCTGCAGTTTCAAGTGTTGTTGTGTTACATAGATTCTCTGCTAACATAACACAGTGCTAACCGTTATTTTTGTTACAATAAAACACAGGACTGATAGTGTTCAAAAAGCAATACTCCTAGTAGTGATCACTCACAAATTTTCTTTGCAGTTGTCCGTAAACAACCGTGACGGACTCACATAAAGCCTGTGACGGAATCACCTGTGCCAAACTGAGCCTGAATAAGCTCATCGGCTATCGTTGTTTTTCTGCACTTGCCGTTATAATTGCCAGTGCCAGGCCTACATGACAGTGTTTACTTAACAGTATTCTAAACTTTGTTTGAATTAATAATCAATTGTGAAATCATAACATAATACAGTAGGCTAATCAATGACGCGAACACGGTTTCTCAAATGCGTACTGCACGTATGATCAAAGAAACCACAGCACATACAGCAACAAAAAGTTAAAGCTAATACTGTTTGTACTCGTCAGCTAGCACCACAAACAATGAAGTACTGACTCCGAAAAGTACTACAAACTACAAAGGTAATACTGAAAGGTAATACTGATTCAGTTTGCATGTCACGTAGCACCAAAACTGACTTTCGGACCAAAAGTATGATTAGCAGCAATGTGACTGTTTAAGCGATACAAGTAACACAATGGTAAGATCCGTCATCGTCCTCAATACCATTCTCTAGTCCACATGACTGATGGACCCATATGCGACAAGTAGCACACATAATCCACGGCTCGTACAGTTTCTCATCCTTGGGGTCGCCATATTCAATACCACAAACGTGGCATGGAGTGTGGTCGTCAGCTCTTCGTGTTGACGCATCTAAAGCACATATCCCAATGAAATAATAAAGCAAACAATACGCTTATAATTATGCAAGTACCAGTAGTCCAAATATAGCCGTAAGTCATTAATAAATATAGTTGTCTGTCGTACTCGTGTCACATGTACGCCTGAATGTGATGCACACTGAACATTCGACAGGACTTCAGTTTGCAATATTTCATCAAAAACCTTATATTATAATATCATTATTTCCATGACTTTGGATAATTTATAGGTGTTAGAAGCAAACAGATAGGCTAACAAATCACTTTAGATTAAGTCATGCTAAACCTGTTTTGGCAGCAGACTGTTTTGTAAATCTCCGACTCTGACCACCAGTCTTCTTGCGTTTTTCATGTTCATTCAGATGTTTTGTGTGATTCCCTCCAGTCCTATGGTACGCTGGCTGTCTACGCTTGCGTCCTGTTACTTCTGTTCTTTCTGCTGAAGCCTGTGCTTCTGTTGCTACCGTTGGTTGTTCTAGGGCTGCCACTGCTGGTTCTGCTGTTGCTGCTGGTGGGTCTGATACTGAAGTCTGTTGTTCTGCGATAGTAGGTGGAATCTCGTAGATCTTGACGTTGCCAGAGGTGCCATAAAACTGGCAATGTATCGCATTGCCAATGGCATTAACGCAGTGCATGTTCATCGTTCCTCGAACAGGAATTGCATCTCTCCATATGTCATCGACGCAGAGACTAGCGCATCTACTAGCGATTTCTTCTTCAGGCATACAATAGATCAAGATGTTGCTGCTTGCGCGTCTCACTGCGTCACAAAAAGACGCAGCATCGGTAATAACAGTCTGTCTCGACATCACCTGTCTGTGAACAAGGCGCTTAGCGTTACCACCAAGTGCGTCCACTGGGCCCTTGCCATGGCTCGTGGCGAAGTAGTGCCAACAAATACACAAACCGTACATTGCAGACAGTTTCGGCAACAAATTAAATATATACTTGTTCTTAAACTGACTGCTTGGACCATCAGTCCAGATGTTCACTGCAGTAACTGTGGACAACCTGGAATCCTTCTTAACCAGCTCCAGTACCTCTGAGCAGTATGCAGCAACGGCTCTTTTCTCGTGCTCTTTGCTGTCAGACACAATGACTTTGGACAGTATGTTGTTCCGATGCCATATCATGACCGTGTAAACCGACACTTGTGCTTGATTCCAGTGGGCCGATTGAATTTCGTCTTGGAAATTAATGGTATAGTTCTCCGAAAAGTCCATTTGGATCAGACACTCTTCTGCACTGTCGCACATTGCAGAAGCCTTTTGACTATCATACAGTGCAGACTGCTTATTCTTGATAAACGTGTGCCACAGAAAACGTGGCAGCTGTGCCATCAGTGCATCCATTGCATCCATCAAAGTACCACTTCGTGTGCACTTGGACAAAAATCCATTCGAATTTTCCTTCCATTCATACCAGTTTACAGTAATGTCTTTGGCACTTACTTTGTCAACAACATTCTGAACAAACAGCTTACTGTCACCACAAGTGTCGCATTCTCCAGACATACAGCTTTCACTGTGCTTGTCACATACACACATACGGACCACTTCATCCAACTTGCTGGGCACTAACCCATTGCAACTGCGATGCAAACATTCAACAACAAGTATTGCGTTATTATGATATTTGCAACCGCAAACATTGTGCGGCATTTCTGACGTTAACAGAACGTTCTTTGGCCTCAACGATGCAAACTTTGACTTTCCAACCAGCAAATCCTGACAGTCGGCTTTATACGTTTGGTATGCTTCACCCACAGTCATGACAAGATGCCGTTTCTGCAACTTTTGCTTCACGCCGTCTGATGACTTCACCGTGATGACATCAGCTTTACCGGGCATAACTCTAGAAATAGAATCATTGTTATAGAAATCAATCACTGTCTGTTCTGTGTCTTTGTCCAGAGCAGTAGGACCAACCTTCTTCTGACGCAGAGATGCTGACATCTCGGGCAATATTTCTGCTGCCATACGTTTCATTACTGCCCGCATCTTCCGAGGACTTTTTGGTAAGACCTTTTCAACCCGTTTCCTTGCTTTTCCGAATGCCGCCGGAGATCTGTAAGGGAACTGAGTGTCTGCTGGGATGCCGACCGTCACAGTTTTGGTGTGCGTGTTTTTGACACGCCATCTTCTTGTAGCCAGCATGCAACGTTTTTTGAATGCGGCAGCTTCATCTTCACTCATTTGAGCTCGTCGTTCACTCTTTCGCTTTCTGTCTTTGTCCTGATATTCTTTATATGCATTGGGGTTAATCTTAAGAAGAGCGCGTCGTTTTCTTTGTCTTTCGGCTGCAGTCTTCACCATTGTTCTGAAATCATACACGAAGACATTCATTAACACTGCACTCAGTCAACGTACCATAATAATAATTATTATTATTATGATATCGTACTCTTAGTACAACAATGATTGAAACAATAAAAAATACATGTGAAATACAGTCAATCAACAGTGGCTATAAACTCATTGAGAGTGTCAACATCACCACCACAAAAAGCCTCAGGTAAGTAGCCAAAGTGACTCTGTTACGGAATCACGGAAATCGTGACGGAATCACTTTCGTGATTCCGTCACGATTTCCGTGATTCCGTCACAAAATTCGGTGATTCGGTCACGCAATTTTTCGACAGAAAATATCAGAAACAAAATCAAACAAATGGACACCCGAAAAGGTCCGGCGGTTTGTGAATTAGACACAGGCATCTGCCCTCGCAAATCTATCTGTCGCAATCCCATATGAATGTACAGCCATAAATGCGTGACGGAATCACCGATTCGCAGTTTGATGTAGGGGTGTTCGAAATTATTAACAATGCAAATAAACCTTGCAAGGCACACAACTACGACGGCAATTTTCCAAAGCTTGACAGAATGCTGATTTGAACGACACCAACCGCACCTTTCTACCACAAATATATCGTGAGATCACCTCAGATTAAAATTACACAAAAATGCACTTCATTACAAAATTTGTAAACAATATGAAACTACTTCCGTTTTACAGTTTTTAAGTAAGTAAATCAGTTGATACATACGAAGATTAAACAGGTTTTCTGGTAGAAGAACAAGTTTGTAACTAAATTCCAGCAGAAGAAGTCTAACGGCTGACATTTACTGTTCGACTGTCATGTCCGGTTTAGCGTGGAATTCATGTTAACCAAACTTAACTAAATTATAGCAAAATTACAATAACAATTTCTTTCGAGGCACTACCGGCGAATACGCAAAACCATGCATTTTTGTTACCCTGATATTTTTTGTCAAAAAGTGTTCTTTCGTATGATGATGGTCCGTCCGTTCCACAGCAAACCGTGGAACATGTCTAAGCAAATATCAACGATATCGTGCGAGCACTAACACTGTCAGTATACGAGTTAACTAGCATCACATTGGAATTAGTCGAGTCAGCATAATTGCAACGTGGTAACAAGTTTTATGTAACACATACCATATGGTTGATGATGACTCCCTGGCCAGCCGTCAACGTCAGACCAATCAGCGTCGAAGCCAGCCAGTAGATATACATTAGAGCAGAGAGCGCGCTTTTGCCCACAGCTTCGTCTCCGAAGAATATCGTGCCGTAGACGATGAGGATCACGTTCATAATCGTGCAGCAGAAGCCAGCCACGTTGCTAATCATCATAAACTGATCGGCGTTCTGGACTGACTGACTCAGCGTCTGGTGACGTCGACGAAATTCTCGGATGCTTCCTTGAAACTCGCCGCTGCAGCCGACGGCGCGATTGAAATCTTCGTTCAGTGCGCGGAACTGGTCGTACAGGACGCTAGTTACCATGTAGTTCACTGAGTACGCAAACAGGTGCGCGACAGTAGACCTAACGTCATATGGTGGTTAAACCAGGAACATTATATTAGGCTTATCTAGATTTCAGAAACTGTCATATAAAGTTCGTGAGCAGACGATTTCGTGTCATCTACCGAGGTGGAACTGCGGCCAGTGGCTGACGGTACCCTGTATGTAGACTTAGACTTATGGTGGTTAAACCGTGAATATATCTGGCATTAAAAATACTCATGTTAATTCACTGATATTGACGATTTGTACCATGTAGTTCACTGAATGCAGGAAACAGGATCAGTATGAACGTCGTCAAGTATGTGGTAGTTCACGATCTTAATCGTTAGCTTGTACACAGTAAGACCTTGGAGTAGTACGGTAATATAACGCCGAAACAGGTTTGAATGTAAACTGGACAAGCCCACATGCAGTTTAGGTTAAAACACCAGAAATATCTCGTACACACGTGATACTGAATTTTTCAACTTCATTACTCGTGTGTCAGTACACTGTAAGACCTTATACAATAGTATTTTGTTATCTGCTCTGACGGTAGTTTGGTTAATTCCAGCAAAGCCGATGCGGTAGCCAACATGCAGTTTGATTAAATCACTGGATACTAATAAATGGAATTTTTGCTCGCTGGTCAGTACAGTGTAAGACCTTGGACTAGCAGATGTAGTTTACTGAATAGGAAGAAAACCACGCAAAATCAGCCATAAGAAACATCAGAGCTGACATCAGTTTTACCAGGAGGAGCTGGTATCCTGATACAATAACATGCTGACCAAATGGCACCATTAAATAACTCAAACCTTTCTCCATGATGAACAGTGGAACTATGTAAATAATCGCGTCCATCACCCAGAGAGCCCAGCAAACAGTTGTATGGATGACTGCCAAACGATGGTATCTGGTTATATCGGACTTCGATATTCTTGCACCTCGGAAGACGCCATCCAGTTTTCCTGTTTGACAAGCAACAAAGTAGGCGGTCTGCAGTAGTGCACTGAAAAGTCCGGCGGTAGCTGAGGCTAACTTCAGAAGTAGAACAAATTCGAATTTGTCTGATTTCTTGAACACACTCGCTATCCTGGCCGCGTTCAGCCACTGCAACACCGTCATTACGACGGCATAGATGCGTCCTGCGTTCCACTTTCTTGGTACCGTCGTCACAGTGGTGGATCTAGAAGCGTCTTGGATGCGGCAAGACTCTCGTGTGAAGTAGAGACCGAACAATCTCATGCTGTTGAGTAGTGGAGACAAACATTTCAGCAGGTCGTCTCCGTCTGCCAACTGCTCTTCATCATCTGTCTTTGATGAAGTTCCATCTTTGCGGTCGATAAAACTCAGTCTTTTGCTGACGCTGAACCTGTGATGATGTGCCTGATCCATTGCTTCAGTTACTTGAATTGGACCCAATGTGTCGCCCACCGAAGCCTATATATAATGTTCAACACAGTATTATATGTTCATAACTCACGATCCACTACGCCATAACGCTCTAATGGAACAGCCGTGATCGTCATAACATTGATTTATTCATTTTACTTTTTGTATTTTCATTGCGATATGTCAACTTGATTTTTAAATGAATATATGGATGTGGATATGGATATGGTGTCCTGCAAATTGTCACATTAGCATGCGGTGATCATTTACATTATCTATCAGTGAGGTCTATCACTGATACTAAAACGTTTACCTGACAGGTTGAAACTGCGCAATATCACATGGCATAAAAGGCAGGCAATATTCCACTTAGTGTAAAAGGTTGGATCAATCAATCAATCAAACATTTAGTTGCTCAGAGTAATCAGTGAAAATCACAATATATGCGTTGACAATTCAAGCAGGACAACAAGGCCAGTTGATACTGGTGCTCACGCAAAGCTGCCATAGAGTAACGAGACGCTCAGTTAGTTGCTATTGCTTTTTTTAACAAGAAATACGTTCTGTCGAGCTCGGAGTCTGTCCAATGCAACTTTTCCATTTGGAACAAGCGCAACGTGACGTTCATCCAGTTCAAAATCTGCTGCTGTGTACAAAATTTTATGAAAATCGGATGATTTTTCACTGAGATATGGCGATATAACGATTTTCAAAATGGCGGCCGTCCGCCATCTTGGAATTGTTTTACCACCATACGAGACCACCCACAAAGTCCCTGTTGCTGGCCGCAGCTGCCTGTCAAATTTCATGTCAATCTGATACACAGATCTGGAGATATAGCCATTTGAATTTTTCGCATATTAGGCTTGAAATGCCTATTCAGACCCCCAAAATGGGGGTTTTGGGGAACTTTGGACCCCTAAATGTGATTATTCATCATCGAGACCCCCAAAAGGCACACTTCTTGCGTAAATCCGCGTCTTTTAAGCTATCAACTGTAAAAATCCGTTGAGGGGTCTGACCAGTAGGCGAGTTGACAGAAAGTGTGACGGACACACGCACACACACCCAGGTAAAATTATATTCTGTCCATGCATTGCATAGCACTGGACAGACAAAAATCAGTAAAATCAACAGGTCTGATTAAACGTTCAAAAGCTGATAAACTTGATCACAAAACAGAATCGGGCAGACTGTTCCAAATGTTAACAACTCTGTGAGAAAAAGTTCATTATGTTGTTACATCTCAGGTGTAAGCTGATCTGCTGATATGAAAATGGGTCAGACCTGAATGGGTCAGACCTGAAGCCCAATACCAGACACCACTGAATAAAGAAGTAGATCGCTGTCGATGAAACGATGTACCAGTGTGATTGAGAAAAAATTTTAACCCTATACGTTTTATGATGAAATAGCAAAATCTCAACCGATCTAAACAAAATTTGCAGGAAATATTGCTGAATAATTTTGCAACAACTGTGCGAAATTTTATCAGAAAATTTTGGAAATTGACGGAGTTATTAATTGTCAAATTTTTGGTGCTGAGAACCACAGTTTACACCTTACATCATTATGACATCATCATACACAAAAATCATGGTACTTTCGACTGAAGACAGAAGTTCAATTAGGCCAAAAGCATCAAGGCAGAAGAAAGACCATAGTACGTGTGGGTAGCTCCCCAGTTGTTTCCCCCAAAAAGCCAATTATGTTGAATTTTTGGATATTTTTCGAGTATTGTTCAGTTTGAAGCTAACTAACTTCTAAATGCTTCAAGTTAGAGGCATACTATCTGCAAGGCAAATGTTGCTCGTTAAAAGAGCTTTCTAAAAATGTATGGCACGGGGCGGTAGCCCCAAGGGGCGTCCCCAAATGCCAAATATGTTGTGTTTTGGGGATATTTGTTCATGCATTCCAATTTCCCGCTCCTCCATACCTTCCCCTTCCCTCCGCACTCTTCCCATACCTCTCCCCTTTCCCATTTCACCCAGTACCTCCCCTTCCCCAAGGAGATGAACAAGACACTTAGCTGCCGCAGGCAGAACGCGCTAACCATCGTAAAAAAACCACTAACACAATATCAATCAATCAATCAATCAAACACGACAATTTCTAACGCGCCGTAACACGGCAAAGCCGTTACAAGGGCGCAAAAATACCATCAGTGAACATATAGTTTCTGTCCATACGCCAGTCTAGACTAGCTGGAGGCATTTGTTCTCGACCTTTGTTCATCCGTCCGTCTGTTACCAATTTGTGAACGCTGTACTTCGAAAACGAATGGACTGATTTCAATGCATATTGGCATAAATCTTCCCCTGGGCCATTATCATGAATCATGAATGGTCAACCTCGGGGTTCTAGAGGTCAAAGGTCAAGAAGGACGAAGACATCGTTCTGAATCCCTTGAGTCGAGTAGATAAAGGCAATGAGCGACGGAAATGTGGCCCTTGACGGAGGAGGCGGAGGTGTTGCACATAGTTGTAACTGCCCACCCACCGTGTTTGCCGGATATTCGTCTTCCCAAGACTAATGCTTAGAGAGAACTACTATGCATTCATCATTTCACATATTTTTTACAGTGTTGAAATATATGCCAATACTAAGTCCACTTACTGAGATAAATCAATGAAGTTAAATAATAAACTAAACTTAGTATACTTCAACATAGACAATTTAATACTTCTGTATGTGAGCTTTACAAGACATAATACATTATTAATTACAGATCTTCATAAACAGCAACTGCTTTCTTTCTGTCCATAAAAACTTATGGACAAAAACTTATACACCATCCTTGAGTGTTACCTGAAACATTTATAAATAATAAATTCTTTAGTTTCAATGAGGAAGTAGATAAGTATAATACTAGAATTAAGTCTAGCATACATTTGCATCAGTCAACTACTTCTGCAGGCCTTAGATCAGTGAGTCACAAAGTTGCTGTATTGTGGAATGAGCTGCTTCTGACTCTCAAACATATTAGTTCATCTTTAGCCTTTAAATGTAATCTCAGAAATCACCTGTGGTCACTGTATTGAAATTGTTTTTTTATTTGTTGCATTGTTGTAATTTTAAATTCAAGACAATTTCCTGAACATTACTTACATATCTGCAATTTTGCTTTGTTGCACATGTATGTTTGTTTGCTTTTTATTTTTAATTTTTTTTTCTACAAGGCGGCCAGCAGTGAGCAATGATAGGCCTTGTGGGGCTTTTCTAGCAGCCTGCCCGTCTGTTTATCATCATTATATGTATAGTATATACGTTATATTCTGGACAAATAAAGGTGCTTGCTTGCTCGCTTGGTTTATCATTGCTGTACGAGGTCGTGGGGCTGGACTTTCAGAAGCCTTAGGTGACTTAAAACAATAGGTCAGCATTAACTCTTTCACTGTACCGATTTTGCAATATAGCATATTACCAGATTAGACCAAAGGCCAGATCTTGATCTTTTACAGGTTTGCGAAATTTAAAATTTACATCACAGAGTCGCCAGTTAGGGTTAATTGTTCAGATGAAGTTGAGCATTAGACCTGTTCTCATGTTCAGTCTCAGAAGACCATATCTTCGGTGATCGATGAGAAGTTTAGACTGAAAGCTTGTCATCGTTTGAATTTTTTTGCAAATTAGCTTTTGGTCCCGTGTGTGTCATAACAGTCAATTATGATCGACATTTTCATGTCCCACATTATTACAGTGCTTCTTAATGGTGTTTAGCTGCAGTGCTTACAGGCTTACATTTTCTGGTGATCTTGCTGACTAACAAATGCCCCAGTGAAAATGGCACCTCACTATCTCTGACATAGTGCCGTAAATATTCATTACACTGTATGCCATAAATATTCATTACACTGTATGCCAGTTTTTTGGTTACATTCCTCATTGCTGTGTGTGCATTGACATTTTTGTATGAGAAGTGTATTAGAGATTAATTGCATATGATACTGTGTTAGACATTATGTTGTATGTGGCACTGGTGACTGGAGTATGTTATGCTGTTAACAGGTGCAATACTGGTGTTTCTGCCTGGCTACGATGAGATCATAATGCTGCGTGATCGTATCCAAGATGAGAAACGTTTCTCAGACAGCAGCAGGTCTGTAATTCTGCACATACTGATCAGGGACACTATCACAATGTTTGCTGTCTGCTGTATATTTATAGCCATATATGCTGATGTTTTTGACCACCCTTCTCCGTGACTTGCATCTCGACGTCCAATCGTACATGACAACTGTCAACATAACAACACAGGGCACAGTCATATAAATCAGTCATATAAATAAAATCAAATAAAAAATGTAAAAGTATTTTAGATGTGATAGTGTGATAGTGATAGTATTTTTTGAATGATTTTTCATATCTTTTATATTTTTCAGCAAGTATCTGTTATTTCTTACAGTCATTATCATCATTGTTATTGTGGTTATGGTGATGAACTCTGACCCAAACTACCCGGGTTCAGTTCTCATCAAGGTCTGTATGAGTCATTGGTTGGTGGTGTTACCGGCAGACATCTGTCCATTACTCCAGAAAAAGTTCTGAGTTTTCCTCGGAGGTTGGCACATTTGAGCCTTCAAGTACACGACGTTAAACAGTGACTTTTATGTGTACAGGATGTGCCAGAAAAGTACTCCCTGTGATCTCTTGCTAATAACTTATCAGCAGGGATGGGGTCCTCGAGGACCCAAAATCGTGGCCTTGGCCTTGGCCTTGGCCTCTAACAGTTCCGGCCTTGGCCTTGGCCTTGGCCTTGGCCTCTAAGTGGTCTGTCCTTGGCCTTGGCCTTGGCCTCGATGCATCGGCCTCCAGTCACCGATCTGTAATTAATGTGCTCAATTTGTAGTACTATTGTTCAGTGTGGTGTCAATATAACTGCAAGTGCAAGGTTGAACTGACTCTGAACTTCTGAAGTCTCAAGGTGGTGAAGGCAGGTAATTAGACGGCGTATCTGGAACTGGCAGAAGGGCAGGGAAATCATTAGTACCGATGGAGGATCCGTGGTTGCAGCTGAAGGCTGAAGCTACAATTCAAATATTGCAGCCACTGTTGGAGAAAGTTTTGTCAGTTCCAGCA
>Ga0209339_1000499_pt1 | contig 14404 bp, 8 predicted proteins | sample OlaalgELextract3_FD_187376 | JGI IMG/M metagenome (GOLD analysis project Ga0209339, IMG submission 187376) | Olavius algarvensis symbiont microbial communities from Tuscany, Italy - Type A ELBA extract 3 (SPAdes) (version 2) | ecosystem: Host-associated > Annelida > Digestive system >... | reverse complement strand
AAACGGTGCATCCTAGGCCTATAGTTACTATGGAACACTAATAGGAAACCCTACCCCAGGAATTCAACGGTACAAATTTCGACCCCTGGGGTGACCCCTAAACGGGGAATGGGCCCCCCGTGAGGCGCTTTTTGTCAAATTACTTTGACCACTTGTTTTATTACTACTCGTCTTATTTTGATGTACGAAAATGTCACTTATGCACATCAGCAGAAGCTCACAGCGTCTGTGTTAGTGAGTGTAAGTGATGAAAATGACTTTTCCTGCGCTTTGAATATCACAACTTGCTGCAAATACATACGGACTCTGCCACATTATCTTGAACGTCTGAGAAAGTACCGGTAGTCACAACGAACCTTTCCTCTAGATCATCGTATACCAGTATCAGACTAGTCAGCCTGATCAGTCTGCGTAGTCCGATTGAGACCGTGCAAAAATGTCTCCCGCACACTTCTAGTGATTGTTGAGTGACAGTGACTGAGTGAACTGCTTATTGCTTACAATTTTTGCACTATTTACAATTTACTGATTACTGCTTTTCAGCTGTTGGTATATTCTGTGAACTGTTATAATAGACCTGACGTAGCTGATAGGAATGCAGTAAGCCAAAGTAGTGTAGCTGGAATAACGTACGGTTTTTTCCGCTGGCATGAAAAAGGTCCAAAATCTGAGGAAAACGACCCTCCCCCTTTATCAGAAGGCTGGCTATGGGCCTGGAAAAGTATCCAAATGCAACTTCACGTAAAAAAAGTCACAAGTCAAAGTTAAAAGCATCTTTTTCATATTTTAAAAAGAGGCTAGCACAGCTGCATGCCTTATAAATCTGCGTTAGGGATCATTCAAGGTAAGTGAAAATGGCAGAATTCGGTAGATCATATACGACTTCCTATCAGTCTGCCGTTGTAAGTATAGCTCTATCTTGTACCACTTTCGAGTTATATAACGTTGAAGAACGTCGTGACCTTGAAGGACCACTCAATTAAGGTCATTAGACATAACACCACTCGACAGATCGCATACGAGTCCTTATTCGTCTGCCATGGTAACTATAGCCATATCTTGTATTGTTTGCGAGATAAAGCGAGATATAGGTCGACAATCGTGATTATTCTTACCTCTTGCATATAACACCCCCACCCCACCCTCGGAAAACGGTTGCGAATATTTTCGTCTTGTTTTCTTGGCAGTCGAGCCAGATGGCTAGGCTACAACATGGTACAAAATATTTGCTGCAAAGTTCAACCCTCTGACTACGGATCACCAGCGTCACAGACAGACGACAGACGGAACTGCAATAATAGGCGAACGTAACGTAGTATCGTTCGACTAAAAACGACATTAGGCGCTGAAAGAAACGGTAGACAACATACACAGTAGAGCCTAGGCGGAAGACAAACGTCACTACGTCATCGCAAAATCAGTGCAGACTGCAGAAACTAGAAGACTAGTCGGAAAGATCAGCGTCCGTTTGACTGTAGTAATCAGCAAAACACGAGTCCGGAGACCGGTGGACTTGATCGAGCAGACTGTGCTCAGCGCGCTCGTCGTTGTGATGGAACTTGACGTCAGTGAATACGTGCGCGTGTTGTTGACCTGACAAAGTCCGTCTGTATCCACCAAGTAGCAGCGTCATATCAGCCGCTGCTGCTGCGGCTTCTTCGTAAAGACGACTTTTTTCGTTCATCTCCGACCTGAAGCCACAGCAAAACTACATTGCTACGTGATAGTACTCAGTAGGCTATAATGCAATGTCACGACCAAATTGCACGCAGCCGAGCTTTCACGATTTTGCCAACGAATACTGCATGCTCGTTGCGCAAATACTCAATAAAAATATAATATACAGGAGATTCACAATTCGTAAGCAGAGTTGTGTAAAACACGGTTTTCTGGAAGTAAACCCGGTAGGCCTAGTCTGGCCTACTGTTGAACAGTAGTCAGGCCCGTCTTTAGTGGGTGGCACTATGGCCCTGTGCCAGGGGACCCGCGCCTCTAAGGGTCCCCGCGCTCCGGCAGCTGATTGTTGCAAAAGACGGAATCATGCACCCTGCATGATATTTCATTGTTTCTTAGAACAACTGGCAGTAAGTAGGCTAACATATGACATGGTCTCACTCAGACATCGATCATTATCGTGACAGCCCAGGACCTAAGACATCCAGGTGGTGGAAAATTTTTGTCCCTATTTACCTTTACTGTTTAAACTGCACGAAATTTGGTCTGTTGATTCTCGGAAAAATCGTTAAAATTGTTGCCACCAGATGTCAGATTTTATGGCTAAAATGCACCAAATTCGATTTCGGCTGGGGCTCCGCCCCAGATCCCACTGGGGAAGCTTGCAGCGCTCCCCCAGATCCCCTAGCTGGGTTTAAGGGGGCCTACTTCTAAGGGAAGGGAGGTGATGGGAGGGGATAGAAGGTAGGGAAGAGAGGGGAGAGGAGGGAAGGGGAAGGCGGAGTGGGGTGCGGGGCCCGCAGGCCGGCAAGTCCCATGGGCCCCGCACTGGCAAAAGACGGGCCTGACAGTAGTTAGGCATTAATCAACGTACAATAGGTTGTCACTCATCAACTCATTCTGTATCTCTGCATTGCAGTGAATGCATTTTCATTCCATATTTTCATCCCTGTCGTATCATAAACGAAACGAAAATGGCGAACTGCTTGATTTGATAAAAATTGATTAAATCAAGCAGTTCGCCACGCTACGCCACGCTACGATAGTGTGTATTTAACGTGCAGTAAAAAGTTGACGGATAGCCAGATAGTCTACCACACGGAATGAACAAAAAATGTTTTAAAAAACTAAAATAAACCGATGAGCGTGTAAAGTCCGGTCCAGTCCCATTATCATGAAGGCAGTCAAATGGGTAAAGAAGTATATTAAGATGGGAAGGATTTGGCGAGTTTTGAGCCTGGAGTGAATAAGCGAAGGAGTGAAGGATGCTGAGTGTGGCGATGATGACAAGGATGGGTTGACAAGTGAATGAGGAGATGAATCGAGACAGACTGGCTAGGTTGACGAAGTTGGTTCCAAAGACGTATTAATGCAGCTTTATTGACGCTAGCAAATAAAGGAATACGCTAAGTGAGCGGAGTTCTTTTCGTATCCAGCCGAACGAGAAACTTGGAGAGCAACGGCGCCGTTCTACTACTGGTGCGGGAAGGTCCAAGCGATGGTCAAAATAAGCGGTTCTTGTCAGCGCACTGCGGCCAGACTGGTGCTTAGCGACTCACTGCTGAGACGACTGCTGCGCGATCGATTTGTGTTAGGCGGCAATTTGCAGCAATTACACGATGTCATCGTGCACGACTGAACGCAGCAGTTAACTGTGTCGAGTGGCTAGACGAGAACACTGGACGGCTGCACGACGTAATCACAGCATCATCATTGCAAGCACAAACCAGCGGCAGCACAGCTGTGGCAGCAGTCGTCATTGGCAAGCACCAGCATCATCACTATCTCACTGCAGTCTATCAGCAATGAACCATAACATAAAACCATAAAGCAGTAAACGTAGAAGTTACGCGAAATAAAAATGTACACGATGTCCTGTGCACCTTTTTGTGTGACGTTCAGTTTAAACAGGAAAGCAACAGTAGTTAGATCTGTTGTAATAACTGCAGATGTATAAAATAGCACGCATTCAGAAGTGGGAAATGCGAAGCAGGCCGCAATGTGAGCAAGTGCGCCTGGTGAGACGTGACCAAATACGAACTCGTCGCGTTGTTGCACGTCGGCCGTGACAGCGCCAAGTGACGGCGGTTGGTCGGCGGCGAACGCCGACGGTCCGACGGCGCCGCTAGAATGAAGAACGAGAGAGTTTCTGAGGTTGAGGTTCATGTAGCTGGCAGCTGCCGCAGCTGACAGTACAGCTACTGCAGCGGCAGGATGACGAGTCATTAGTGATGACGGCGTCGTCGGCCGTGAACTCGAGTTGTTGTTGTTGTTGCGAGCGTGCGACAGACTAACTGTCGTCGTCGTCTGCTGATGTTTCTTCTGCCGAGCACGAGAATTCTGGAACCAGACCTGCACAAACGTCATCTCTGCCAGTGTCCGTGGCATCACAACGTCTACAAGCTGAACTTTCAACAGACGAACGACTGTTATAAAATGGAATCAATTTAACGTCTGACTATATTCAAGTGACTGTCATACGATACGATACGATACGAGTGTGTATTTAACATGCAGTTTAAAGCTGACGGGACCAGCAAGCATAAACGCAAACTGCAACTCCACTCATAGGGTTTAAAAACTAGACATATAACACACATCAAACTGATCAAGTTGCTTTCCTGCAAGTCATATTGTTCATATGTACTTCCGATGTTTGTTACGCTCAGTTATGCTGAGGTTGGTTGCGTGACATAGTGGTGGAACGTCGGTTTTTGACCGGCGATCTTTCCCGTCCTATGCTCGACCTGCAGCTAACGGGTGACAACTTATTTGGGTAAACCCTCGGCTATAGGTCAGCCAACCAGGCCAACTCGGTCTTTCATCCTTTCAGAGTCGATAATTGATTAGTAAGCTGCAACTAGATGTCTGCTACCACAGTCAATGGTGGCGCCGTCTGGTGAACGCATACGAAGGTAGAAGGCAGGTATGGCGTTGTTTGCAGGTAAAACTGTGTGATCCACACCTAAGCGCCTTCAGTGAGAGCCTAAAATAAAGGCGCTATATAAATCCACTTACCTGTACCTTTACGTAGAGCGCGACATAGGCATAGGCGGCGTATAGGTCCGTCTGTCTGTACGTCGCAAACTTATAACCAAACTTATAATCATGCGTCGAGTAGTCCAGTGACTCTAGTTTGTTAGGCCAACCGCGTACCCCAAGTCCCAGGGTTCTGAACCTCTTTCCGAGGGCTTCAAACGATCGAGTGAATAACGGCAAAAATGCAAACTTTCGAGTTTCGACCAACAAATCGTTATATATCGAAGACAACAGAAGATAGGCATATAATTACAACGGAAGACTAATAAGAAATCGCGTACGGGCTTTCGATTGATACTAATTTCGATGACCTCAAATGACCGTAATGCACCATTCTTACCATATATAGCTTTCTCCAGGGCTCGCTGTGTAGAAGTGACCCATACTATCAGCGGTAAAAATACAGCCCCGGGTCTGTAGATTTCAGAGATGTACAGATCGTGCATAAATTCGCAGAATGAACGATCCCTAACCCAGACTTCAACGAGCTACGCCATTATTAGACGTTGAATATCTCAGCCATAGTTACAGCGGAACACCCATAGGAACTCGTATGCTATTTCCAATGACCTTGAGTGACCCCTAACCTACTATCCAGGGTCATTATATTCCTTAATGTCAAATAACTCGAAAATGGTACAAGGTAGAGTAAGAGCTATACTTACAATGGCAGACATTTTCAATGACTTTCAATGACCCCTAACCCAAATTTCAAGGGCACGCAGTTATTCGACGTTGAATAGCTCAGAAATGTTACAAGATAGACTTTTATAGTTACGTGGAATAGTATTAAGAACTTACACACGCCATAGTCAACAATATAATTTCGAATCATCTTGAGTAACTTAGCAAAATTTTAACGACGCGGTGAAAGTAGCGCCAGTTAAGCTTTTGTAAATCAAAAATTTTCACATGGCGCTTCTTAGGGATCAGTCCGAACGATACCGTTATATGAGACCGGAGTTGTGTTCCTGCCTCTCATATGATGTTGAGCTCTACCTGTTAGCGATAGCTGAATTTGTTTTGTATATACTGTTAACACATTGTTTAAACTGTTGATTTATTAATATTTAATAATAATAAGAACATCATTTAATAATAAGAACATCATTTAATAATAAGTGTTTCAAAAAACAACCCCTCTGATTATTTTGCATAACTCTTAGAAATATCAACCGATTTGAATGAAAATTTCAGACACAATAGCTGAGGGAATGCCGAATCTACATATCTAAAAATGATGGGTCTTTTCTGGGAATATTCTTCGTTAGCAGCGATGTAAAAAGAACGTTAGTAAAAGCGCCGTTAAAGCAACGGGATTTACCGCTGAAGATGAATATATTCAGTCCTCATAAATAAAGAAAAGTCTGAAACAAACCGCTTTCTTAACATGATTCCTGACACAAGAAAGTTTTAGTGAATGAAACACTTAACGGTGGAAATGACAGCAGCTGGTATCATTGACTCGTGTCCGGGTTGTAGTCGACCACACACTGCCCATCCGATTGCAAAGATCAACAAAGTTAAAGATCTCGCATTGATTTTATTAATCAGTGTATTGAGCCTATCAAGTCTTCATCTTTTACCAAAAAGCATCTTAAGCAATCGTTTTGCTACACTTTTTACTCACAACCGTCAACTGAGATGTTCATCTTCAGTGGTAAATCCAGTTGTTGTAAGTGCACCTTTGCTATTTATATCGCTGCTAATAAAGAATATTTACAGAAACAAACAAATTATTTTAAGATACATAAATTCAGCATTCCCTCAGCTACATTGTGTGGAATTTTCATTCAATCGGTTGATAGGCCTATTTCTAACACTTGTGCTATATAATCCAAGGGGTTGTTTTTTGAAACATGGTGTAGTACTCGTTATTTATTGGTTTTCATGGTTTTAACAAGTGAAAAAAAGATGTTGTTATTGATTGTAGTTATCAATACCTGAGTAACGCGCTTGGACAGTCCAGTCTGCTGAGCAATACGTTCCAAATCTTGTCCATCTGGATTACTATCAACGCGGAAGTTTGCATGAAGAATTCGCAGTTGTTCCTCGGTGAAAGACGTTCGGACGCGCTTTGTCTTTAGCTTATGCCCGGAACCGTCTTCGCCGTCTATTGTTTGATGCAAATGCCACGTCGGACAACAGCAGTATACAACAGACAACATGCACTTAAGTTCTTAACGCATCACAGTACCACACACGCATGAACTAGCAATAACAACACAGCCGCTTAACGGCCCTTCTCCCATGACAATCCCGGTGAGCCAGTACCAGAAAAAGACTCGTTATTTCTGGACTTTAATGTAGCCTACCTGATTGGAAGCTGGAACTGTAGCCTGTCATCACGTAATGACCGCCAGCTGACTTGCAGCAGCCACATAAACGACAACCAGACAACCGAACGTCCCACCAGGAGATGCGAATGGAAACAAGAACTTAGCTATCGCAAACAGATCGCTCGCGCGTCAGCTGCGCACACAGGCCGACTCAGCCCCAGGCCGACTCAGCCTTTCATCCTTTCGGGGTAGATAAATGAGTAGTAGGCTGCAATTAGATATACGCAACCTCGGTCTGGGGAGGCGCCATCTGGTGAACGCTTACGGGGTAAAGGCAGGCATTAGTGTAATTGCAGGTAACACTGTGTGATCCATGCCTGAGCGCCTTGAGTGTGAGGTACTACAAAAAGCGCGCTATATAAATACACTTACCTTTACTTTTACAATACATTGAGCCTTGAGGGCATCTATAGGCCTAAATATTACATCGTGACCTTGAAATCTAGGTTAAGGGTCACTCAAGGTCACTGGAAACGGAATCATTGGATAGATGATACAACTGGATTAAGATGAGGGCAATTCTGAGGCCGTAAGTCGGCAGGAATGAACTTCGAAGTTTCACGGAGTAGCTCTGCTCGATCATCTGACGCGCACGCCGAGCTAGCGCACTGTCTTCCTGGAAGATGTAAGCATCAAATTAATTTTCCCCAAGGTAGTGAGAAGCAGTATGTAGGCAAGGCGGGTAAACCAATAACTGTTGTGTTTCAAATTTACTCGGTATACTATGTGCCAAATATTATACTAATCGGTCAACGTTTGTAGAGACCAAGTGAAATAAAAAGGCTGACTTTTTTGACCACAGTGTACTTTAGCACTAGCAGTTAGTCATTTCGGCGAGTTACACACGCAGACTGTGTCGGAAACAGTCGCGTTTGCTAGCGCCGTTGCGTGTACGGACGACAGATAGAGGGACAGGTCGACCAACTGAGTCTGATATCTGACTGGAGTGGTCTGAAGAGGTCAACAGAGATCCTGCCCTGCCTTGCCGTGTCCGCGCTGTGCTGTCGTCTCGACTGAGTCGATGTCTAATGTAGTTGTGCGCTGCGTCCGTCCGTCCGTTCGTCACAGCGTCGACGACCGCAAAGCTACAATCGATGCGCTCTCAGTCACAAGTCATCTGCGCGGTCATCGCACGGCCAATTCAATTACTTTACTATCGACGTTTCGACGTTTTCGCCCGCGCAAACAATCGAATATAGACGTTTTAATTCGGTGATTCAATTTGCTTGTCTATCGGTGTCTGCGGTGACCTATAATGACCGACATGTCCACTACTGGACGTGACTGTACTGAGGTCACTGTGCTACAGTGACGTCAGCTCTCCACGGACACTTGACCGGTGGTCACGTGACCGACGCTGGTTTTACGTGAGAAGACGAGATGCAAGCGACGCGCAACTCTGATGACGTCAATGTTTTCTGCTATGCCAAAATGCACGTATTCCGGCAATCTCACACGAAAAGTACCAGGACGGTATAGCTAGGCCTGTATACTGTCAAGATCGGACAAAAATTGACGGAAAATGTGATTATTGAAGATTACCTTCTTCACATGTATAGGTTATTATAGGCCTGTTCTGGGAATACAAATGCTCTAGACACTGTGTTCGAAAAAAAGATTCCATCGACTGTCTTTCATAGCTCATATATAGAACAAGAAACTTAGCTATCGCAAACAGATCGCGCGTAAGCTGCGCACACAATACGTGGAGGGAATCTGTAGTAACTCTGTGGCCTTGAAACCTGGGTTAGAGGTCACTCGAGGTCACTGAAAACTGGTACCATCCTAAAGTTTAAGCGCGATTTCCTATTCGCCTTCGCCTTCAATAGTAACTATGGCGCTATCTTGTCTCGTTTGCGAGATATAGCGAGTTATTGGTCGAAAATCGCGAAATTTTTGTACCCCACCTGTCTTTAGCGCCCCGGCAGGGGGTGACTCTGTTGGAATTTCGCGAAGATGTTTTGATAGTCATAAAAGTAGAATGATTGGGCTACCGTGTGGTGAAGAAACTGTGACAATTTGACACAATACCAGAACGTGACGGACAGACAGACGGACGAACGGACGGACAGAATTGCTGTATCAATATCGCGCGTCAGTGTAGCCTGCCTCGATGGCGCTGTTGGTAGCGTCGCGGTACGCGCTGCCTGGTTACGGTGATCGGTGACTCTGGGTTCGTGGGCCAGGCTGGCCGGATCATTGTGTCAGATTATAGCGGCGTGTGCTTTGAGATTAAATTCTCGGGCAGGCACAGAAAGTTCGACGGTGTCTTTTTTAATCTGTGACCGTTGGCTAATAGTGTGTTTAGAGACGCTCAGTATTAGTCGCTGCTTGAACCACTGATAACAGATGGCCTCCTGCTGTATGCGCTGGCCAGTCAACAATGGCTCTGTTTACACGAACCGCTAAATTGGACCCTGGGGCCCACGGTGCGAGGTGCGCATGAGCTATGACCGTCCATCATGCAGTAGGTATTAGCTGATAGAGAAACAGTGGTTATAGGCTGAGCAGGGTAAATATCATGGCACAAGGTCTCTCCAATCCCGATCCCTCCCTTAGCCCTACACACCTCTCTATAAGGAGAGGTCGCGCAACAACTACACACACCATCAGGTTAGCCTGATGGTGTCGCACAACACTACACTACACTAGTCCCTTCACTGGGGTTACACATTGGGCCAACCTGTGAGGCAGGCCTCAGCGTTGGCATGCGAAGGGAGCGTGTGCCACCCAAAGGATAAAGATAAAGATCGCGCGTCAGTGTGCTGACGCGCGATAAAAATAAACTGATTTATATTAAGACAATAATAGCGAAGGAATGTTAATTTTATTTATCTGAAATTTATGTCAATTTGTTACATATTCTTTGCTAGCGAACGAAAAAAGTTACGAATATGTCAGTAAAACTGGTACGAAGCAATAGGATTTACCATTTACCATTACATGTCTCATTAAATGGTCGCCTGTGAGCAAAAAGCGTAAAAACGGAGCAAAATACTTCGTTAAGATGTTTCCTGAAGATGTTTCCTGGCAGAATGTGAAGTTTTCATAGAAGACACTAATTAAGGGAAATAAGAGCGATGGCGTAGCCAGGATTCGTCCATATTCCGTTGCTTCTAACAAAGTATATTTAATAAATACACTAAAATTATTGCGCAGATAAATAGAATCCACGTTAGCGCAGGGACTCTACTTTTTGAGTCCAAATTTCAGACGAAGTTCACAGCGGATCACCTCGAGCGATTGCGTTAAATGACACTGGAGTAGACAACAAGCACAGCTATTGCCCAGACAGCTCGCGTTATGAACTCACGACAAGATCAGTGATAGCCGTGTCACCGGCTAATCCTAACCGTAACCTTAAATACGACTTAGGCCTACTTAAATTTTATTTAACTGATACACTTAACAATACATGGAATTCTTCACCCAGTTATGCTGTGTCAGCTAACACAATAGACTGTTTCAAAAGCAGACTTGACAAATACTGGCCTGATCAAGATACTGTTTATGATTTCCGTGCAGAAATTCAAGGGGCCGGAGTGAATTGATAGTTAAGAATATTTAGTTTAAAATTAACAGTAAATATAATTTCCAGAGCCTGCGTCCGTGTTCTACTTCACGCATTTGTCTACGTCTATAGGTCAGTGCACAGTGTTCTGATACGCAGTAAAAAAGAACTAGCATATTAGAATTGTATTCGGCGTAAGCACATCACCTAACATTTGAGGTAACTAGCAAGATGAAATAAAATAACCGTTGTGAATATTTTCACATTCTGTTTTTTTCATTAAAGATCTTTTTGCATAGTTACATATTATTATAGGTCGGTGAGTCATCTGTGTTGCTTGATGAATGTCGATGTCACGTTGTTTGCACTCGTCCTTCACCATGTCAATCCATCTTTTCTTGGGTCTTCCTTGTATTCTTGTCCCATGCACATATCCGTGGAGTGCCAGTTTCAGATATCTGGTATGATCCATTCTTTGCACATGACCAAAATACTGCATTCGCCGTTGCTGTATGCGATTTGCTACGTCCCGGGGTAGACCAACTCTATCAAGACGTAGGTTGACGATGGCAAGTATTAACATAAGAAAGATAAATTGCCCATAAAGTGTAGTCAAAGTCAGGGTCACAACCAACTTTTTAAATTTGGGAGCCCCTCCTATCTCTGGGATTGGTGAAGCTACACATTTCAAATTTGCGGCGTAGTCCTGGTCACGTTATCCCCTTTTTATGTGCTTCACTCACACAATAAAAGGTTCATTATGCGATTGACCGCATCGTGACGTCAGTCGTTGGTTGGTCACGTTCGTAAATTGTAGCTAAATAGTGCATTGTAGGCCTACAGTTACTACTGAACACGAACAGGAAACCATAAATCATAAAGAAACTAAATTCCGTGTTTCTTTTCGAAAGAAGGCAAGGTACATTTAATTAATTCCTGAACAATAGCAGCTTCTGTGAATAATTTCGCGACGTCCGTGGTCTACAAGGTGGTACAAATAGATGCGGGGTAAACGTTGCCATTTCTGAAACACTGCACGTCGAAATGTCAGTGTGCGCTAAAATGAGGTCATCGGACGATGGTCATAGCCGAAAGGCCTGGTATGAGATCCTATTAGTGATCTATAACAAGTTTACCTCTAACCTCAACCGTATTTACCGCGCGATGCTACGCATAGCGCCGACTATGCCATCGCAAGATGTTTGTTTGTCTGTCCGTCCGTCCGTTCGTCTGTCTGTCTGTCCGTCCGTACGTCACAGGCCGGTATTCTGTCGAAACGGCTAAACATATCATCAAACTTTTTTCACCATCGGGTAACCACACCATCTAGTTTTCCATACCAAACGTCATGGCAATATTCCGACTGGACCCCTAACTGGGGCAAAAATCGCGATATTTGGCTTTGGCTTGAGCGTCGAGTGTAGTCAACAGTTTCGACCATGCAGTAAATTTTGCCACAGCAGACGCTGACGAGAATTGCCACGCATCAATGAACCTTGTTTATGACAGCAAAGGCTCGACGCCGGTACGCCGAAGAAAACAAAAAACATAATTTAATTGTACGCATTGATAAATTTGAAGCCGAAGTAACTAATAATTAAAGACGGCACTCGAGGTATTGTACTGTTAAAACTAACTACAGACGGACACGAAGCATCGCGCGGCCTCTCTGCGACAACAGAGCTTCTTGTCAAGATATAGATCGGACAAAATCGCTACCTTTCAGAGCCCCTCTACGTTACAACCCCCAGAAAAAAACGCTGCTAAATTTTCGCCATTCCAGGAGGTGCCTGGGTTATTAGATGGTATAAGTAGATTGCCGGAAAAATCTGCCATTTGGTTACAGCTCACACCCGTCACAGACGGACGGACGGAAAAACGATCGCCACAGCCGAACGCTACATCGTCACGCGCCACTAACAAGACGGCAGCAAGTGAATCTACTGTATATGTGTCACTGAGCATACAAGTGCAGACATAATACAAAAGCAAAGCAGCGTGTGATCTGCGGTCGTAGTCGGCTTAACATGTACACGGCTTAGAGCAGCAGCGTCAGTGAAGTTAGACGATGTCGAATTCCGAGCAGACGCAGTCAAGTGAAGTGAAATGCATGCGACTGGTCACTGATGCGCTGCGGAAGGTGGCCAATCACCGCAGGATGGCCTATCTGATAACTCTTGACATCAGAAAACAGTTTCTCTGACCTGACGCCTCATGATAAGCAATATTACGTCGCTGATCCTGGTTTACTTGCTGCAACAGCTTATCCAGGTAGGCTAAACCATGACAGTGCCATCAACTACAATCACCTAGGCCTAAGTCATTAGCCTATAGTAACAGAATAGTATTTGACATCCACGTCGAAGGCTATATACAGTTCGCCAAAAATTCAGCACAATGAATTTTAAAAAAATCTTATACGGAAATTTTAGACAATTTTTACAATAAATCTAATTTTATAGTGAACTTCTAGTTGTATAATTCCCATAGCTAAAGTCAGTCAACCGCACAGCTGCTCTGATTACAGACCGATTTCCGTCACTCCGATTGTATCCAGGATAATAGAAAAGTTATTGGTCAAGTCACTCCTGTATGCAGTAATAACTGAACCCGAGTGTAAACACTTATTTGCTGATCAGTATGCCTTTAAGCCACTGGGTCTACAACCTCGGCCCTCATCTCCATTTTTCACCAAATAATCAACCTGCTTCAAGAACGTGATTACGTCCACCTAATCTCACTAGACTTCTGCAAAGCATTTGATTCGGTCATACATTACAGTCTCGTCTCCAAATTAGCAGAATTCGTTCTACCAGATTGTTTTTACAACTGGGTGATTGACTATCTATTCTCCACTCCACGAAGCATCAGACCAAAGCAGGAAATATCAAATCCATCTTTAGGGCAATAAATGCCAGTATTATACAGGGTTCCGGATTAGGACCCGTTTCCTTGGTATTTACTGCCTGTGACCTTGCGTTATTCCCACCCAATATACTCCTTAAGTATGCTGATGATGCCTACCTAATAAAAAGCTCCCAATTCAGCCCTCATCCAACAGGAGTTAGATCGTGTGTCGCAGTGAGACAAAACGCCAATAACCTAAAGCTTAACTCATCCAAATCTTGCGAAATGGTCGTTCATCTCCCAACGAATAAACCTTAATCTCCCACCTCATGTTCCCAATCTAACCACAGTTGACCAGATCACTGCCCTTGGCATAACCTTCAATAACACCCTGTCCTCCGGACCGCATGTAAATCTTATAACTGCCAAAGCAGCCGCGTCTTTCTATGCTCTAAAAACGCTTAAAAGCCACGGTCTGAGCGGTCTGGCGCTGTGGGATGTTGCACGGGCTACTCTTCCGGCACATATAACATATGCAAGCCCTTCCTGGCGAGGATTTATTAACGCCGATGAAACAAATAAATTGCAAACCATTCTAAACAAGGCAAAGGCAAACCTTCTACCCTCTGATTTCAGTGCGCTCGATCAGCCGATTCTGCTTTGTTCCGTGCAGTTTTCACAGCTCCCGATCATGTCCTATACACCCATTCCTCCCTCCTCGCAAGAAAACAGGTTACAATCTACGTAAACGTAGCCATGGTTTAATGCTGCCTGAAGCTAAATCCAGCTTCTTGCAAAATAATTTCCTCGTCCGCATGTTGTACACTGATGTTTACTGACAGTATTCTGTATTTACATTGTTGTTCTATGTACCGTCACTGCGTTCGTTTGTCAATGACGTTCAACAAAGAAACTGATGATGATGATGATGATGATGATGACGATGATGATGATGATGATGATGATGATGATGATGATGATGAACTAGTTAAAA
>Ga0209339_1000498_pt1 | contig 14406 bp, 6 predicted proteins | sample OlaalgELextract3_FD_187376 | JGI IMG/M metagenome (GOLD analysis project Ga0209339, IMG submission 187376) | Olavius algarvensis symbiont microbial communities from Tuscany, Italy - Type A ELBA extract 3 (SPAdes) (version 2) | ecosystem: Host-associated > Annelida > Digestive system >... | reverse complement strand
AAAAATGTGGGCTGCGGTACGTGAAAACGGCAATTTTTTGCACTTGTGGTTCGAATAACTGGGAAACTGTTGAAGACAGATGGGCAGGGAAGTAAGTAGGCTTGTGCTTGGGGCCCAAGCCCCCCCCCCAAAGGACGTCGCAGCCCCCTCAAACTGGAACGGTAATCGGTCTTTTTTTCACGGCTGTTTTGGACATCATGCTGCTGTAGGCTAATTGAAGATTACTTGTTTGTGGTATGTGTCGTAGATATGATTGTTATAAGTCTGTCAACAACATGTAATTAATAAATGGATTTTAAGCGAAACGACTCGGTGGCGTAACTGGCATTACAAGTAGTGACTATTACTGACTAGCAACGTATTCAAGTTTTACTTTTGTGCTTGATTACTTGTTGTAACGGTTTTTGAAGTTTTCTGCCAGACACCAAAAACGGGGCTAATTTCAATTTGCCTACTCCATATGGACGTACAACCATCCACGAAAAGCTATCAGCTTCAGGAAGGAGGGGAGGGGGCTGGATGACACTGACAAAACTGTGGGTTCCGATTTGCCTTTACTGTTCAAACTGCACAAAATTTGGTCAGTTGATTCTCAGGAAAATCATTAAAATTGTTGCCACCAAATGTCAGATTTTAAGACTAAAATGCACCAAATTCGATTTCGGCTGGGGCTCCGCCCCAGACCCCGCTAGGGGAGCTTACAGCGCTCCCCCAGACCTCCTAGCTGGATTTGGGGGCCCTACTTCTAAGGGGAGGAGGAGGAGACGGGAGGGAAAGGGGGAGGGGAAGAGGGGAGGGAGGGGAAGGGGCTTAAGCCTCCCCAAAGTAAATTTTCTGGTTACGTCGCTGCAGATGAGTACATGCTGCGAGGGGTTTGGCAAGCACTGAATTGTCTTTTCATTCATGCAACGTTTTGCGTGACTGCCGCAGGGGCGTCCCCAGGACAAACAAAAAATGAAGGCTGGGGTACGTAAAACTGGCGATTTTTTCACCATAGCAGCAGCATGCAGCTGTATGAAATTAATCAATACTAAATGACGTCACGGAAATTTTAGCAATCGGTCACGTGATACGCAGATATAAGCAAAGTGATATTTTGTTGTTAAGTAGTTGCGTAAAGTTGGTATTAAGCAAAGTTGTCGCCTACACTGTGGACGTGCATGGTTAGTTTTAACGAAGTGTCTAGAGTATGGCCATCCGTAAGTCGTGATTCTGAGCGAATATATGGCTCCATTGCGTGCTGTGCAGCTCGGAGTGCTATACGTGCGAAATACGAGAGGCCGCGGTCAAGCCTAAAAACCGGCCAAACACTGGCGCCTTTAAATTTAGGCTGAAGATTTCCCTTTAGAATATTTCGGATCAAAATACACACATAAAAACCACGAATGAATCGAAATTCACATGACTTGCGCTGGACGTTTTTGCCGCACGATGCGATGCATAAGCGCGGCCTATGCTGTCATGCGGTGTCTGTCCGTCTGACTGTCTGTCTGTGTGTCTGCCACCGTGCCACGTTTGTGAGTTGCCTCAGAACGAATTAAGATATCTTCGAAAATTTTTCACCATCAGTTAGCCAAGCCACAATAGTTTTATGCACTAGTAAATCTGAAGCCGCAGTAATTGGTAATTTTAAAAAACTGCGCTGTAGGTATGTTGAAGCTGACTACAGACAAACACGAAGCATCGCGCGGCCTCTCTGCGACAGCTGAGCTTCTTGTAATATCGTGCAAGCAGAATGGAAGGACGTACATGGCTTTAACATTCTCAACCTTGTATACGGTGTTACTCCTGCAGAACCGATTTCTATGATTATGTGCTGACAAAATTATGCTGCTTTACATATGACGACCCCACAGTTCATCATCATCATCATCATCTTTATTTGTTCAGATAAAAATACATGATGTATTAACGTTATGAACAAGCTCAGCTGTCGCAGTCGCAGTCATTGAATATTACGCTAAGTTACTCAAGGTCACTCGAAATGACACTGTTGAGTAGGGCGTGTGTAAGCCCCTATTAATATTCAGTTGAAATTATGTGTCTCGTACCGTTTCTGAGATATTCAGCATCAAGTATACATACTACGACTTACTATTGGTCTGCCGTTGTAGCTCTATCTTGTAGTACCATTTTCGATTTGACGTTGTATAATATTGTGACCTTGAAATATGGGTTAAGGGTCTATGAAGGTCATTGAAAATGGCACCATTGGAAAGCTTTGGTAAGGTTTGCTATTCGCATTCCATAACCATGGCCGTATTTTGTATCGTTTCTGAGATATAGCAAGACATTGGTCGAAAATCGTGATTTATTCATACCCCTTTCATTCGACGGCTGGTTAGGGGGTCCCCGTAGAAATATTGCCGTAACGTTTGGTATGGGAAAACTAGAATGGTGTGCCTACCTGATGGTTTTACTATATGTTTAGCCGTTCCGACAGAACACAATGAAGAGTGATTATACTTGATATCGCTTATAACGCATTCATATTTTGTTCAAATTTCAAGGTTTAAACTAGTGATAAACGTTTACGTAACGTTTAGAAGTGGTTAAGAAAACGTTTATGTCCGTCTGAACATATTCTAGACCAATTCTAAACAAAGTTATAAATTCTAAACATTTTTACATTATTATTTACTATTTTACTGATTGCTTGGGTGCTTACAGAACTTCTCCCGCATCTAGTTTATGCGTGGAAGCAAATGAGCCCCCTCTCTATTTTAGGAGCAAAAAAACTTTCCAGTATTGCCTGAAATTAAGTTGTAACTACAACAACCCTGCATACGCTACTGTTTTCAATTCTAAATTCCACTCTGTATTTGCTCCTCTTGCAGTCCGTGTTTCAGGTGATCTGCAAGCGGTTAGTTTCAAAAAGAGTGATGATATTACATCTAAATCAACCACACACCGCCTTGGCTTTTAACTCGCCCTGCTGTTAACCTCACTCTACACTGCTCGGACAAGAGCAACTCTACTCCCGAAATATTCAAACATCGTTTTATCGCATATTTACTGATGGCTCTAAAGAACGTAACAGAGTTGCTGCTGCTGTGGTCCATCAAGAAAATACTAAGTGTGTACGATTAGGCCTACCTGATACAGCAAGCATCTTCAGAGCTGAATTATATGCCTTCTGCTTGCGTTAGATGTTGTCCGACGATCAAAAGAAAAGAATTTTGTAATCTTTTCTGATTCCCTGTCAAGTCTCCAATCTATCTACGGCTTTAATCTCGACTCAGATCTCGTCCAAAAGTTTCTGAAGGACTACACTATCCTAGCAAAAAATGGCACTCTCATTACCTGTCACTCGTATGAAGCTTCCTGCCACAGGCATGTATCCTCGTATAACTAAGTTGATATTTGACGAGTGGCAGGAAGTATGGTATTGCTGCGCTGGAAATAAATTACATGCTATTAGACCTACTGTAGGTAACTACAAACAGAAAACATGCCTATCGCGCCTTGACTCAGTATTGCTAAATAGACTGCGTATTGGTCATACTCGTTTAACGCATTCTTACCTACTCTCAGGTGATGACGACTTACCTGAATTAATGTAAAAAAAATTCCATAGCAGTTTAACATTTTTGTAAGGGTAGAGATGACACATCTAAAACGGCAAAAATTACTTTGTTAAGATAGAAACCAAAATTACATTAGGGGGCCTGCCAAACATTAGAGGGCCTGCGCAACCCAGACGCCCCCAGCAGAAAAAAATTATACCCAAGTCGACTATTTCACAATATCTAATTGGATTTTTAATTTTAACTTTCTACCTCTAGTACTTTTCGAGATATTATGGGGTCCCAAAATTACATGAGGGGGCCCTGCGCCAGCTGCACGCCACTAGCAGAAATTTTTTTTATACAAATCGTATTTCACAATATCTAATTGCATTTTTAATTGTAACTTTCTAGCTATAGTACTTTCCGAGATATAAAGGGGTCCTGAATTTACACTAAGGGGCCTACGCACCCTGGACGCCCCCTAGCGGAGAAATTTTAGTACGCAAAGCGAGTACTTCACAATATCTGTGTTTTTAATTTCAGCTTTCTATCTCTAGTACTTTACGAGATATTAGGGTGGACCCAAATTTACATTAGGGGGCGCTGCACCCCCCTGGATGCCCCCTAGCGGAAAAATTTTATACCAAAAACGAGTACTTTGGCACATCTAATTGCATTTTTAATTTCAACTTTCTAGCTCTACTAGCTTCCGAGATATTAGGGGGGTCCAAAATTTACACTAGGCTACACACCCTTGACGTCCCCTAGCGGAGAAATTTTTGTACGCTAAGCGAGTACTTCACAATATCTAATTGTGTTTTTAATTTCAGCTTTCTATCTCTAGTACTTTACGACATATTAGGGTGATCCCAAATTTACATTAGTAGCCGCTGTGCCTCCTGGATGCCCCCTAGCGGAAAAATTTTTATACCCAAAACGAGTACTCTGGCATATCTGCGTTTTTAATTTAAACTTTCTAGCTCTAGCAGTTTCAGAGATATTAGGGGGTCCCAAATTTACACTGGGGGGCCTACGCACCCTTGACACATAAATTTTTGTATGCAAGGCGATTACTTCACAATATCTAATTGTGTTTTTAATTTCAGCTTAGTAGTCTTGATCTTACATTCATAGGTTTTACCATCTTATAAGTTATTTTCATATCCTATCATATGTGCCGTTAAGAAACTACACACTCACTGATTTCAGTGTGTCATAAACCGTATATATATAGTAAATAATATTTATTTATGATTTATGAAACACTATAATACATAGTAGATGATATTGCAAAAATGTTTAGAATTTAAAATTTAGTTTAGAATTGGTCTGTAATACGTTAAAATGTATAAACGTTTTCTTAACCACTTCTAAACGTTAAGTAAACGTTTATCGCTAGTTTAAATCTAAACTTTTAGGTTTAAACTATCGATAAACGTTAACGTAACGTTTAGAAGTGGTCAAGCAAACGTTTGTCCATTTTAACGCATTCTAAACTACTGATAAGCATGCTGTGCCTGCTAGGGGTCGTCAATAGAGACCATGGTCTCTATTGACGTTGTTGTTTCTATTTACGTTTTTCTCTATTGACTCTAATCTCGTTTTTTGTACAGATTTTGGCAATAGATGGGCAGACAGATGAACAGCCACGATGCATTAAGGCGCTCTCACTATTGAGAGCAGCACATTAATAATCTTTGGTTTTGAATTTCCAAGTCCAATGATATGATCAATGTATGTACGCATTATATCAAGTATATATTTTTCACAAATAAAGTACGCAAAGTCTCGAACACCAACCACAGGATACACCACAAGTTATCAACGTAATATAACAAAATGTCACACCTCATATGACAAAGGCACAAAAGTCATTAGGCCTATGTAAGATACGCTAGCACTGAGGTCCTTAATCTTTATCACGAATGACCCCAGGAAAATACAGATAATCTTTCTGAATACAAACACGATATACATTATATGGTCTACATTTGCAAATTCTAATATCTGTAATGGTCCGGTTTGAATGGACCATTGACGTCAATTCCAAGATATTCGGCTTGGTCAGCAGTAAGTTTGGTCAGTTTGACGCCAAGTCGTTCCAGGTGCAGCCTGGCAACCTCTTCATCAAGCTGTTGAAACAAAACAAAAAACACTAACGTGGACACATCTTACAGGTACATGGCGTTATTGAAGACAATATTTTCACTAGTACATTTTAACATCACCACAGACGGAGAGACCCACGCGTCACGTGCCCAAAAACAGTACCCACTTTCAAGATTGGGATTTCTTAATGTTAACAGCTGACTTTCACCTCCGAGAACTATTGAGGAGTGTAACTACTTACTTACTTACTTTCTATGCCACTTCATAGTTGAGTTATTAGCCCCAATAGCACACACAAACAAGTTAACCTTGTAACCTTGACCTTTGACCCATGCCTAGGTATATAGTACTGCAAGGACACAACACTGTCACTGTACCACCAAACATGAAACCAGTTGACTATCTATTAATCAGGTTGGTTGGTTGCATGGCGCAGTGGCAGAACGTTGGTCTTTGACCGGCGAACTTTCCCTGTCCTGCACTCGACCTACAGCTGACGGGTGACCACTTACGTTGGTAAACCGTCCACTGTAGGTCAGCCAACTAGGCCAACTCAGCCTTTCATCCTTTCGGGGTCGATAGATGAGTAGTAAGCTGCAATTAGCTGGACGACGTCACAATTCAGTGGTAGCGCCATCCGGTGAATGCTTACAAGGTAAAGGCAGGGACGGTTTAATTTGCAGGTAAAACTGTGATCCATGCCTGAGTACCTTGAGTGTGAGGTACTACATTTTGGCTTGATTTATGAACTCTGATGGCCAATAAGCCAAGTCCTGATATAAAACCAGTATAGTTTGATTCTAGTCCCAAGCCTGGGTCAATTGGTCTGGGTCTGCTTGCATTCAATGTGCCGTTCCTGCTGGGTTGGCCGGTTCTCCTGGGATTCTAGCCAGTGGACTTCAGGACAGAATCGGCACAGCTCCTCCGGACAACATGAAATCTAGAACAGGTGATTGTTCTGGTACCGATTCACCTGGAGAAAGTGCCATAAACGAGTTTGTTGTTGATGGCATACACCTATGGAGACTGAGTAACTGGCTAACCTTGTGACCTTGACCTTTAGAATGTTTATCGCTTAAAGCACTCGTGCTCCATACCTTCACCAAGTTGGAAGTTGTTATGGCCTTCCATTTTGATGTTATGTCATTTCTTGTTGGGGCATTATGTGGACTTGTCCAGTTTTGAGGTCAAGGTTGATATCACAAGTTACACATGACACAAGAAACCTCGGTAATTTTGCGCTTTCTATGTGCAGCGTAGGCTGCGTCTGTCCCATTGTCCATGCCATGCCAACAGCAGAGCCATCATAATGGCCGCAGTCTTCAGTTCTTTTAGTTTGTTCTGTAGTACTGACAGACCAACATAATGTGGCAATGCACAACGTGGCCTCCTGCAAGAAGGGCTACATCATAAGATTTAATGGCAATGCTGCACAACAAACACTGTTGATACTATGCCTAACACACAGGGCTACATATTTTGAAATACAAGAAGGATAACAAAATGGTTTACTTACAGATTTAGGCAGAAAATGCACTCCAGCTCGATACTTTTCAGGTTTTGTCCACAGTTCAATCTGTGCTAAAACCTGATTAGTGAATGAGTTACTCATAACAAAGCTAGGATGACCCATTGCACATCCCAGATTGACCAAACGACCTTCAGCAAGAAGGATAACATGACGCCCATTTTTCAACGTATACCGATCAACCTAAAAATCACATCAGAAGTATACAAGAAACATCATACTGATTATTTACTGATGCTGTATGGCATGTAATTTGCATGGCCATGTTACAGCCACTGGTACTTGGCCAAATGTGCATTTGTAAGGTACTATTATCAGCACATATCACAAATGTACTCAGACTAACAAAACATGGCACTTATAAACAGTTGAATAAACAAGTGCGTCAGCAAGATGCATATCCACCATATGGGGGAGGGGGAGAGGGGCAGTTAAAACTTATGTGCAATACTGCCACCCCCTTTTCAAAGGCAACATTTCCGTCGCTCATTGTATGCCTCTATCTACTCTACTCAAGGGGTGAAAAATGATGTCTCCAACATGATTCCAAATATAACTTCGGCATCAGCACTGCACGGCAAAAATAAAAGCCAAATTTCCAACCAAAGTCTGGACACTCTATAAGATTTGAACGAAACTGACACGGATACAGTGAATGCAATGTTGGAAAGAATGACGTGTTGTTATCAAGGTCTGCAGACCAATCACTTGGTCGGTTAAACTAATTCATCCAGGGTCCTGCTACCCAAATTTTACTGCATTCCTTTAACTACAACTAGTTTGCTGCTCAGCGTTTAAGTGTGTACTTTTCTGTGGGAGATGGTGCATGTATGAAGCAGTTAACAGCTTGGCACGTTCTCACATGCATCAATCAAGTGTGCCAGCCTGTAGTAGCTGTCACTGCACGTGCCACTCTGTACTCAACAGCCTGTGCTACTGTGGACAAGACCACTAAGCATTCATTGAGGCCGGTTCAGCTGCATGAAATTATCTGCTAATGGACATTTTCAAAAACCAGCTCATATTTGCTTTTCATTAACGCTATTAAAAATTTTAATGCAGGAAAAAAATACGCAAACCAGTGGTGGCAACAGTGAACACAAACGTTCCGCAACAGAATGTTTCTCGACGTTAAAAGAACGAGTAATTAGCAAAACTAAAAGACTCTGTCATTGATTAGCGCAGGTCACTGAACTTACTGACAATGAACAGTCAATGTAATCATTAATCAGTCATTAGTATGAGTAGACTAGCTTTCAACAGCAATGGGCCGACGACATCTACCTGCAAATGGAACACAAATAGAAAATTGTAAGAAACAAAATGTGAAAATGTAACAAACAAAATGTGCGTTAATTTAAAACTGCAATTAATGCGCGATTTAAAATATTAATTGTGCGATTAACATAATTAAAGATATTAATCGTGTGACAGCTCTAATTAGTACTACAATTATTAATATTTATATTATTAATAACACCAGTGATAATTTTACCTGTGGCTTAACGGTTACTTTTGTCTGACAGTTGTCATTAAGCCACTTCACATCAATTTCACAATCAAAATGTCCAATGTTGCAGACAATTGCATCATCAAGCATCTGACTATAATGTTCATCACGAATAATATCCTTGCATCCAGTAGCAGAGACAAATATTCTTGCTTCCTTCACAGCTTCCTCTACAGTTGTTACCTCAAAACCTAGCAAACATATGCAAACCAGTTGACACAGTGCTTTGACTGCATCGTGAGCAGCCTTTATCACAGGTCTAGACATCACTGACACAATGCCGCGATAAACAAATTCTGCCACTTAGTGCTATAACCTTACTCCACACTCGAAATGTTGACGGCACTATGTTCCAGCGGTCAGCATAGACCACGCTTATGCATAGCACTATATGGAAAAAAGTGCCACATTTTCATGGAACACAGTGCATAGTAGTCGATTTAAAACCCAACAGAACTCAAGCACGTAGCAAATGCACAGCTGCACACATATGCACAGTTGCACACACAAACGACTGTTTTATGACCATTATCCAGTTTTGTCATATAATATGATATAAGATATATTTAACATGCAGTCAAAAAATGACGGGTAGCCAGCTCGTCTACTATCGATACTGGTATTGTCAGGGTTACTGGTAACCTCAAAAGTCACATGTACAAGGATGTACTGGCTATTTTTTTTACAGTTCCAACACCCTTTCTTACGCCAAAGAAACAGTGTCACTACTGAAAGCACAATAGCACCAAGTCCTTAATGACTGCTTTAACAAAGTGTACCTTCCATTGCAGCCTGTAGTGCATTAATTGGATCTATTTCCGAAATAAGTACTCGGGTGCCAAATCCTCTCAGAGACTGAGCACAGCCCTTTCCAACATCTCCATAACCAGCAACAAGTGCTACTTTCCCAGCAAGCATGACGTCAGTAGCTCTCTTGATACCGTCAACAAGTGACTCACGACATCCATACAAATTATCAAACTTGCTCTAAACAAAAACAGATACAAAAGTATGCAAGTATTTGAAAGAAAACATTACTATGAACATACAGTAAAACTTCATTACTGCAGACTCGGATTAACAGAAACTGGCTTTATAACTAATTTTATTTGTCTATGGGTGAATCCATTTTCATTATTGGCTGAAAGCAGTTATCCGACAAGTCCGCCCGACTGGAAGCGACCAATAGGAAGACCTAGCCATACTTGGGTCTGTGCAATTGAGGCAGGCCTTGGCCCTCTCAACTTTGGCCTCGCAACTGCCTGGAGAAAGGCCACTACTCGAGATAAATGGCGACATATTGTGGACACAGCAACGCTCCAGAGTACGCTACAAAAGAAAGAAAGCTGCATAGCAGGCTTTGGGTGGTCATAACTGCTGATGCTGAGCTGGGCAACCTCAAGTTTCCCAAATTGTCGCCTAAGTGAAATGTCTGGGATAAAAAATTGACTCACACTGTATATAGACAGAGGATTTCTGAATTTTTCCCCCAACAGCTAAGAATTTGTAAGCAAAATTTTAGTGTTTATTGTATGTTCATATCTATGGCAAATTAGAAAATGTCCAATTATCTGTAAATTTGTCAACATTATGCCATATTAAGCACAAGTGTAACCACCCAGTGAATTTTCACTTTTCACTAGAATTTTTATTTTTTAATTTGCTTACTTACCTTGCACCCGTTTTGAGCAAATGATGTCACTGTGTCGTCATTGTTATAGCAGCAGCAGATTTGGGATGACTTGCCGCAGACAACGATCAACAAAGCTATTAACAACTTTCGCAAACGTCTGAATGCATGCGCCTCGGCCAGTGGTGGACATTTTGAACAGATGATTTGAATTTTATACTGAAACTTTTTGACTGAACTGTGCTCGCTGTTTCAGAATCTGTAATAAATTGTGTTTTAACCTGTTGTTTTCATGCTAGATTCATTGTGAAAAGTGAAAATTCAAGGGTGGTTGCTTTTAATATGGCATAACGTTGTCATATTTAGAGAAAACTAAAATTTTGTAATTTGGCAAGATAAGAACATGCAACAGACGTGTAAAATTTTGCTTAAAAATTATCACCTGTTGGGAAAAAATGTCATAAACCTCAGAGGTTAAAATTTTTTTGACTCACACTGTATATAATGCTACCACACAGCTCATCCGATCTGGACCAAAGATGGCTAAACGTGTCATTCTGTGCAAGGCTGTGCCTTTTGGGGTCTGAAGGACGTTCCCCTAAATTTTGGGCCCACAAACAGGACTTAAGCGTGAATGACAAAACTTCAAACACATAACTGTGACTGTGCCGATCACGACGGAATTTTTACATGTGACCGACAGCCACCATGAATGGGCCTTCGTGGGTGGTCCCACAACTTCCCCCAGCAAATCCAAGACAGCAGACATATTAAATTGCATCAAAAATATTAAATTGCATCAAAATGCTAATATCTCTCTACTAGATGAAAATATTTGCACACAATTTTGTAGGAAGGTGCAACACAGGGCAGACTATAGACAACAACTGCAAGACAGCTTTCAGCCTACATTAAAATGTAGTTCACAGCATAGCAACAACTACAACATCTGGATTCCATGTAAGATAATATGGTTACAATGGAATCTTGACGCTACAGATATTCATTTATTACAATCATAAATCTTTCCATCATAAACTCATTGCTTTAAACACACAACCACTAATAAAATAACGAGCTCATTGAGAGGGTTCCCAATCAATTTGACAAATTGAAATAACCTAATATTCCCTGACCATGACTGAAATCATTCTGTGACCAATCCCAGATGCAACAACTACTAATATATAATTTTTAGTTGGCTCCTCCTCCCCGGCACTCACTCCTTTCCATCATCATTTAGTTCTGTACATTGTTAATCTTAGTCCGACATCTCAGAGAATAATGGTACACCCCGTTTCCCTCAGCACCAACAACAGTCCCCAACTTTCTCTCACTTTCCAGGCGAGTGGTAAGTAACCCTGTTTCAGAGCGCAAACTCCACAAAGGCTGCCGCAGTGTCGCACTGTGTTGACGAGCATATATTGTACAAAATGCCCTATCTACTATGGCTGATGATGCCCTTTGGTGCGTAAAAGTATATCATATATAATATGCCCACCTCCCACTGTTAAGGAAAGTGAAAAGCCAATCCTGGACTCCACACCCGGATCCAGATCAACACCAAAAGTTAACCACTTCTAGAGAGTCATCCCTTGCCTATGTCTACCATATCTGATCTACGTCCATTAAGGCGTTCATGAGTTATCTGCTCACAGACAGAACAAATGAATGAATGAATGACGGACAGAAAGACAGAACAAACCATCACATTATTACTCCGCTAGTCTTGGTGGAGTAATCATCTTTGAACATGTCCTGCAGATAGAACTTTGGCTGCTTCTGTGTATCACAGAAGCAGCCAAAGTTACTGTACAACAATGTATGCCCTCCTTAGCTAGTTAGTTAGTTCAAGTTGGAGCGCAGCTATGCAATGTACCTTATTTTTAGGGTCAGTGCTAAAAACAAAACTGCTGATGTCAATATAACGTATTCAAGAAATTGCTAAAGTAACATCCTGATCCTCTCCTCCACCACTAACAGTAATGCCAACACTAACCATAAACCGGAACCTGAACCTAACCTTAATACTAATTCTGACTACATACTATGTTGGATCAAGTAATATTTAAAATAAACCGGAACCTGAACCTAACCTTAATACTAATTCTGACTATATACTATGCTGGATCAAGTAATATTTAAAATAGCGAAATGTTGCATGTTGGTCAGATATATAGGGGAGGGGATATACATGGTCCCATGTATCACTCTCTTACGGATGATAACACAAGGACTGACCTCCATTTATGGCAGGTATTGCATTTTGCTAACGCACTTGTTAACTTTTAAAAAACTTTTTTCAAGTACTGACAATTACAGGGTGATTCAAACTAAAGTAGCCCCCTTAAAAGTTTTAACAATATTTTCACTTTGGTGCAATCATTCAAGTGAAACTCTGCAAGACTGTTGGCAATTCATATCCACACATATACACCAATTTTGGTAGATTTATCTTAATATATCATCAAATGGCATTAATTCTACCATGAATACCCATGGTTTTCACCCTGTCAGAGTTCTGAAAAAAAATGAAAATGCAGTGTACCACCTATATGGAAATGTAAAACCAAGCATGTGTTCTTCACCTACGAAAAGAACTTTTATTTGTAACCAGAATGTCCGTATGTGGGCTGGTGGATGTAAAACTGACATTAAACCTCATCAACTGCTGGCTGAATGGGCAAAGTTTGCCCTTCACGTCATGGTGTTGGCCACAGCATGCATCAGTGGAAAAGGGCATCTGTACTTTGTGGATGAGAAAGCGAAGGTAATCGCAGCATATACTACCTGAAAAAACTGTTACCAGTGCTGGTGGAAGACTTGAACAGTTGCTACCAAATGGTTTCATCTTCCAGCAAGACGGCGCTTCAGCTTATGCATCACAGGACTGGCTGAAATCAAAGTGCAGTGTGGCCCTGAACCTTACATTTTTTGAAAGCTTCTATAACACTGATCTGAAGATCTCCTTGACATGAAATACTACAGTTTACCATTTTTGAGATAATCATCATCAAATGGCTTTCTGAGAGCACCAATTCTGACCTGCAACCCCATTTTGGGTCTGGCCTTTGGAGACCCTAGGGACAATACCCTAAAAATTTAAGCCAAGATACCACAATGCAGAATTTCAGTTACACCTTCTCAGTTACACATAGAGCTGAACAGTGAGTACCTTTGTTACAGAGTCATTCACATTGATCGCTGGAACTTTGAGTACGCCTTTCTGGAACATCTTGTACAGGTTGTGTACACCAGTCGTCGTCTCCTCTGAAATACCCTGTATTCCTATAACAACATCGAGACATTACATTGCGATTCAACATGCACAGTATCTCTGCACAGTTATTCCAACCTTTACTTAATGCTTCAAACGTCCATTAACTTGCGCAGAAATATGCCGCATGGCATCTGATTATTGGGAAGCTATGGCCACTGCTGCAGTAGCATACACGGTAAATATTTAGTACTAAGGCTACTGCAGCAGCAGCAGCCAACCCTCCTAATGAACAGAAGCCATGCAGCAATTGCAGCATGTTTCTGTGCAAATTTGCTTTCCAAAGTGTCTTCCTTCTCTTCTCTTTTGTGTTCCATCCGATACGACCGACGCTGTGTTCTTGTTGTAGTTAATGACTACAACAAGCTTTTCTTTTGCTCCAGATCGTGTCATCACACTCAATGTGCTACTGCTGTGAAACGTGGAGAGAATAGCAATCTCCATCATATGCCATTTCATTGCCATCAGATTTTCACTAAAGCGAGCGGTAACAGTGCCTCAGGGTATCTTTCCTTCAGATCTGCAAGCATTTTACTTCCAGACACGCAGTCGTTCTTCTGTTAACGTAGCTGTCTGAACAGCATTGGGCTACTGTACCACTTGTTCACACCGAAGGAGTAGCCTTGGTCCAGAAGCTACTTGTCGATGGTTTGCATAATCATGGACAACTTCAGACCATCAGATGACGGTTCCAGCTCCAACCACTGTGATTATGGAGTTACAGAGGCAGCTGGATCCACCCACACTTTTGCCTAAAAATAGTTAGACTATTGAACATGTTGAGAGTGTCACTTTCAGAGTTAGTAATAATCAAAGTGTCATCTGCCAGTCTTTACGTCAACC
>Ga0209339_1000497_pt1 | contig 14415 bp, 13 predicted proteins | sample OlaalgELextract3_FD_187376 | JGI IMG/M metagenome (GOLD analysis project Ga0209339, IMG submission 187376) | Olavius algarvensis symbiont microbial communities from Tuscany, Italy - Type A ELBA extract 3 (SPAdes) (version 2) | ecosystem: Host-associated > Annelida > Digestive system >... | reverse complement strand
CACAATTCAGGTCGATGTGCAGTTGAACTCTTACCATGTGTCTCATCTCTGGTACCCTCCGTTCTACACCTCTCGCATGGCTTCCAGTGCTCTCCAGCATTGAACCGCCAGCCCTACGAAGGAAGGCTGCCACTGACAAGCTGGTGGAGAAAATCGTCAAACATGACAGTTGGCCAATCCAGCCTGATATCCTTAGCCCACCATTGCTACGGCTGACATCCAGGAAGCCATTGTGGCTAGATTTGCAACCAGTTGACATCAGAAGTCGATGGAGGCATAACTGGTAGTCGGCTCAGGTGGTCAATTCTCACCTAGTGTGTGACCGCACAAGTCGGCAACCAGGCTTCGACCTCCCTCGGCAACAGTGGTCTCTGCTGAACTGTTTTTGCACGGACCAGGGACACTGCAGTGCCTGCAGAAGGAAATGGCGACTTACAGACACTGATCTTGTGTCTTTGTGGCGAGACCCAGACGATGTCTCACATTGTCGAATCCTGTCCCCTGACAAAACTGAATGGCAGCTTATCTCGGCTACACTCTGCAGATAAAGATGCTGTTTTGTGGCTGACCACTGACCAGTTATGGTTGATGACACGCATACGAGAAGAAGAAGTATCCACGGGAACCCCAACATACTTCACGGGCATGCCAGCATACCACTGCCGCCGTGGGAGGCAGACAATTAAGTTATGATGTCACCTTCAGTGGCCATGAGGCTGACTGGCTACACAGGCTCACGATTTCCAGTTATCGATGTCGCCCATCTGTTCATCGCACGCAAAGACCAGCTAACCTGGATGACCATGCAATTGAACTGCTCGGCCATCACGCGACATCACTGTGGGCCGAGAAGCCTCATTTATGTTTTTTGTTAAGTCCATAATGAGTTGACTGACAACTTCACCATGTGACCAGTTGACCTTGTAACAGGATGACTGGAAGTCAGTAAAACAGTGTTAGAGCAGGACAACAAGGCAGAAAGTGGCACTTGCAGTCTTACAGTTGCGCAGAAAATATAAAAACAACAGTAGCATACGCATGTAACATTAGTGTGACCAACATTACACACTAAAAACATTTTGTACACTTCAATGACTGTTCAAAATTCGCAGAGAGCTAAAATTGACATTGAGCCTGATAGAAGTCCAGCGACTGGAATAGTGGAAATTGCTAATTGGCCAGGTGCAATAGGCTATCAGTATATTGGTCTGTGAGATCACATTAGAACGTCTTCAGTTAAAATATAGGCCTAGGTGAACTATGTAATCACCATATATAACAAAGAAAAATCACCCAAATTTGATGAAGTTTGGTACAACACAACGGCAGATTTGGAACTTGATGACAGTCAGGTAACAAAATATAACAAGAAATTCATCGGTAGATGAGAGGTGTACGTTACCGCTGAACAATGCCATCGTTGTACAAGCAGCTAGGAAGATGTGCTTGCAAGCTGCTTGTTTACAGAACATGCGTCAGCTGCCTTCGTAATGCTATTTATAGTACTTTTACGAATACTTCACTTGATTTATTGGGGCTAGGCAGCACTGGCATCGCTTGCTTATGAACTAAAAATTTTACAAAGCACTGAAGATCGTTCAAGGTCATTTGAAATTACACCAGTGAGTAGGACGTAGGTAAGTTCTTACTAGTTACCCATTCAAGGCCTATTTATCGGTCTGTCTTGTACAGTTAGAAGCGTCGATTGAATAGTGGCGTGACCTTGAAATGTTGGTTAGGGGGTTGTTTAAGGTCATTGAAAATGGTGCCAATCACTAGGTCATATACAACTTACTACTATCAGTCTGCCATTGTCACTCTAGCTCTAACTTGCACTGTTTTCGAGTTATTTAACGTTGAATAATATCGTGACTAGGTTATGGGTCACTCACGGTCATTGGAAATGGCACCATTTGATAGATCGCATCTGAGTTTCTATGCGTCGTCCGTTGTAAATATGTTTCTATCTTCTATTGTTACTGGGATACTCAGTGTCAAATATTGGCGTGACCTTGAAATTTGGGTCAGTAGATTTAGATTACATAGTATATACGACTGTTGGTTTGCACCATTTTCCAGTTATTTGATGTTGAATAGAATAATATCATGACCTTGAAATAGGTTAGGGATCATTGAATGTCACTGGAAATGGCACCATGCGATAGATCACATACGAGTTCCTTGTTGTCTTCCACTGTAACTATGGCAGTATTTTGTGGCATTTTCGAAATATAGCGAGATTGGTTGAAAAACGCCCATTTTTCATATCCCCCATATCTATTTAACTTGTACGCTCACCTAGAACCTTTACAATTTTTTTAAAACATTTTAATATGAACTGTCTTGAGTCCCGAAGCTATTAGACGGTGCAAAAATATTGCCAAAAAGTTTAACCCTCTTGCTAGGGCACAACAACATTATCGACGACAGATGGATGCCTCATCGGGAACGTAACATAGTAAAGTTAGCCTAAAAAAATTTTTAAATCGAACCTGCAAGATGGTGTATGGCCACTATAGTGAAAACTCGTCTCGTATTTTGTCCATAACTCGGCATCCAGTTGCTGGATATCGGTGAAATTTTGGATGGGGAAGCAGTTTTCCCAGAATTTAGGCATTGGACAGATACACGTGTTTCACAGAACATATTTCTTTTCTTATTAATGCAGTTTGGCCTTCAGCTGGCATGAACTTTTTGTATCATCTCTGATACACTTATTAGTTTAGAGATTAAATTGTAGCTGATGTTGTGTAAGTTGAAAACTGGTTGAACTTGTGTTCACTACGTATTTCTGGCATATTTACTGTGATGAGTAGCAAGTAAGTTTTCAGCTGCCATAATCTGCGCCACAGTTCTGTCACTCACTGATATGGTATGGTACGGTTTAACGTCCAACTTGACACATTATAGGCCATTTCGGAGACAATTTTACGGGGCAGATGACCCAATCAACAGCGTCATAGCACTGAAGGATGAGCCACTCACAGCTAGAAGTCATCTGTTATATCCGGTTAGTAATCAGTGCATTGCAAGCCATTGATGACCACTTGTAGCATTTCGAACCTGTTATACAGCGCAATCAGATTTCTCTATAGTGTGCCCATTTTATTTGATAAATAGCGGCAGATTGTCTACAGGCTCAGTACCGTACTCTGTTTGAAGGTATTGGATGTTACACAATGGAGCGACCAAACATTCAGATACGCAAAATTTTGCGATCACCATCAGTGAAACGAAAGAACAAGACTGTGCCAGTTTCAGAACGTGTGAGTAAATATAAGAAGTTTTTAACTGTAAACTCATCTCACTAAACTTTGTGTGCACTTGTTTGTAAAGTCATGTGAAAATCATAATTAATTAATTAATTAATATGAGCTATAATAATAAATTAATAATAATTTATATGTAATGAACAAAAAATGAATATGCGCTGGCCAATGCCGTATTCTTAAAGGCCTTGGCCTTGGTCATTGCCTTAAAATTTTGGTCTTGACTAATAACTACATCACTGGCTGTTTTAGCTGTAGCAAAGGTTCGTGTTCATGATTGTTTTTAGATGCAGATTAACTCAATAGCAGATTAAACTTAGTTGATTAAGTGTGACATTTTCAGCTACATTTTAGTGTTTATGCAATCCAAATACATTTAATTAGGAACTAATATATATCCAGATAAGATGTTTTGTAGATGTATGGTTGGCTGCATATTGTAGGTAACACTGGAAAGAGTTCTCGGATTAACAGCTAGCAATAATGCTGCACTGGCATGTGATCCTGTTACTGGGACTATTGCCTATCCTGCAGGGTAAGTCTCATCATATTTCTAATTGTCTGGATTTGTGCAGTGGTCTGCTGGTCAACAGTCACTGAGGTACATTGCTGTGACGTGTTTGACTGTGGTTGTGAAGTCCTAGGATCGAGTCCCGTCGTGGACATTTCTGTTTGTTGTGAAACGATGCACAGCCTTGTGCACGGGCTGCACACCCTTACAGCTCAGCGTCTAGATCGACTCAGCCTTCTATGTTGCGTGGAATCGCAAAAATTACTATCAGTTTTAGGTTGAGTAATGATAGTGAATGGTGATGGATGACTTATCACTTATCAGGCTGTAGCACTGAGTCCTGGGGATAGACAGTAAGGAGTCTTCTCTGATGTGGTGCTACCACCTGTGAAGGCTGAGACGCACGCAATTGGAAAAGTGTCATGTGTTTTTTTGTTTTAGTCCTCCATAGACTGTGTGAAGTGCAAGTGTTTATGTTTTTACTATGTCCCATTGTCCCGATGTTTGTCCTGTAGTTCCGTGCCGACATAGACTAGTCTGCACGATGGGCTAGTTCATAACACACATGTAGCAGTGGAGGCATCATATGACCACATGCAATCTTAAGTTGTATACTTTGTGTCTGCAGCATGCTACTGCTGTTGAGCATTGTTACCGCACGATGCTATGCATAGCGCAGACTATGCTGTCGCAAGATATCCATCCGTCTGTCCGTCACATGCCGGTATTCTGTCGAGACGGCTAAACATATCATCAAACTTTTTTTCACCATTGGCTAGCCAAACTATTCTAATTTTTCTGTACAAATAGTATCGCAGTACTCAGAGGAGGACTCCCAATTGGGTGTCAGATGCACGGTGGGGTATGAAAAATCAATTTCAGCCAATATCTCGCTTTATCTCAGAAATGATTCAAGATAGGGCAATAGTTACTATGGCATACAAATAAGAAACTGTACCCAAGCTTTCGAATGGTACCATTTTGAATGACATTGAGTGAAATATTCAGTGTTATGAAACATTGCACGGTCTCTGGCAACAGCTGAGCTTCTTGTTAGTCACTGTCTTTGAGTTACTTGGATTGCAATAGCTGTAGCTGTAGGAACGTAATGTGGAGAATGTTAAAGGGGCTTCCAAGTAATTATGTAGACTACTTCTATTTTGCAGTGCCGGCATATGAAAGTACAACATTTTTACCTGCCGTAAGATAGTATAGGGCAGGTATCAAGTTTATGGTTAGTTTGTCATTTTGTTTGTCCGGTTATCGGTTTCTCGACAGTGGAGCAATGGATCGGCATGAAATATTGCTAGTGCGCTTGTTGATACCGTTTGCGTCTTTGTTGAAATGTTTTGTCGCATTGATTCGATTGTGTCATCATTCTTTCTATTACTTATCTAACTACCGGTAGATTGCCGTGAGCTATGGGCTGGTTAACTAGACTCTGCCTACCAGTCTCGCATGGTTGAGTCAATCCTCCTCAACACTTGCGTTTGAGCTCAAGCTGTCCGTCATGAAGGAACAAAGGGAAGAGCCCGAAGTGTCCTATTAATAGGGTTATGGTTTGTGTAGACTGTAGCAGCCTACAAGCAGACTCAAGGCCCAAGTCAGTTTGTTTGATTCAAGTGTCGCCAGCCGCTTGGCACTGTTCGAATTCATCAAATGAACTGGGTGAACTGTCACCCTTTGTGACTGCCTAACCTAAGTAACCTTTAATGGTACACGTGACTGCCTAACCTTTAATGACCATGACCAAGCGCCTCTGTATCTTCGGACCTAAAGGCGCTATACAAATCCGTTATTATTATTATTATTATTAAACAAGAGGTCAAAGTAATTTGACAGAAAGCGCCTCACAGGGGCCCATTCCCCGGTTAGGGGTCACCCCAGGGGGTCGAAAGTTGTACCATTGAATTCCTGGGGTAGGGTTTCCTATTAGTGTTCCATAGTAACTATAGGCCTAGGATGCACTGTTTGGCCACAGTGCACGCGCGTGACGACCAACGACGTCACGACACAGCCTATCTCAATAAGCGCCTCTTTTACTAAAGTAAAGTTAGGCGCTTAAAAATTGGCAGGTTGACAGAAATCAGTAGCTTTGTCACAGTGCTGTTCTGTTGGCTTGGCTATACCATAAGTCTGAACGGTGTATATGATTGTGACGGTGTGCACGATGTGATATACATACACTTCAGAGTTAAAATGTTCTAGTTGCTGTCGTTCACTGGGTGCTGATGTGAGGAAGATGAGCGTATACCGTTCCACAATATGAGTAGGTGCGACTGGACTGTGACTAATGACTGTGTACATCTACGCTTACATCTTGTTGAATGCCAGACAGACTGATGTCAATGTGCAGTGCTGGCTATCAGTGTTTACTGTAAAGGGTCACGAAACGTGAATAGTGTGTCTCATGCACTCACTGATACAGCGCTGTTTATTGCAGCCATACAATGATGAGTTTTCGCACTGCTGAATGTGTGGGTGGTGGCGTCAAGCGTGTAGACTGATGAATGGTGCCGTCTGCACGGCCGGTTGGCCTGACAGCTGGCTAGTACAGGTTGTGTTACTGGGCCGCTGGGCATTATTTGGCTGATGTCGTTGTCACAAGTTAATTGATCTCAGTAGCATGTCGTCGTGAGTTGAGTGTTTTGTGCTCGCTGGGCGGTCTGATTGAGTCGTACAACGTGCAGTTTTTAAGCGCCATGTATCGCATGCAAGTGCAGTATACGCCATGGCCATTCTGTCTGTCCATGTGTCTGACACAGTAGCACTCATATATTGTGTCAAACATCTCATTAGGCTTTTTTACGACCATTGTTGATGACCTTTCATGACCTTGAACGACAATTGCAACAGTTTAACCAACTATCTTTAATTGTTATTTATTGTCATATAGAATTTAACTTAAGAAAATCTACAAATGATAAGTATCTTTGAACAGTTGTCTGTGACAGATGATTTTGTTTTCTTTACAGAACTAGTGTATAATGGCGGCTTACAACTCAATAGAGTTACAAATGCTTTAATAAAAACTTACATACAGCTGATAAAGGCTGTCTTAAGAAGTTATGCCTACCGTGATTGGCTGTTTTTAAAATAAGGAAATTCCTAAGGAATTGAAAATCATTGTAGGAAAATTATAAGAGAATCTTACAACATCTTAACTTTCTGACTTAAGAAAACTTAAGATTCGGTCTTACTCCGACACTGTGCATGTTATAAGTTTATGTATTTCTATTATTATTATTAGGAAAAACTTACGATAATCTAAAGATATTTAGAAAATTGGACCCATTGTCTGGCGCTGTTCTTTGTGGACCTTTGCCGTTAGGTGATTTGTTGCTTTCATTCTCAGCAGTAATAAGTTTACTTATAGGCGCCAACTGAAAGTAAAAGGTGCCGCCACCTCGTTTATTAAGCCGCCGCTTGCGACAGCGAGAGCGGCTTCATGCAACGGGCGTGTCCATCTGTTCGTCTGTCTCTCTGTCTGTCGCCAAATTGCAAAAACGTGATTTTCTCAAAAACTAAGCAATTTAGAGCTATGGTCTCTATTGACGACCTATAGGAAGTCGTACATGGGCTTTTCAAAGAACCCATTATTAGACCCCTGAAATCCAAGATGGCTGAGATCCGCCATCTTGAAAATCGATATGACAGTCATTATTTCTGCTGAGGGTGGTCCGACTGGATCAAATTTCGCAGACTGGTGCAGAAGGACATGTCGACTGCAGGGATATGGTCGAAATCGACACCAGATGCAGAATTCAAATGTGGCAGACGTTTGGGCGAATTCAGTGGCCTATCATCCCAGAGCCATCTGCCACATTGCAGGGTGCTGCCACTTGGTGAATTCACTGTCATGATTCCACAGCCACATGCCACATTGCAGGGTGCAGTCTTCTGGTGAAATCAGTGTCATGATCGTGCCACATTGCAGGGTGTAAGAATTCCATCTACCTTATTCAAAATCGTTTTTCGCCATATTTTATTTTTAAGCCGTTGCTCATGACAGCGAGAGCGGCTTAGTGCATTGATGCTGTCCATCTGTTTGTTTGTTTGTCTGTCTGTCTGTCTGTCACCAAAATGCAAAAAACGCGATTTTCTCAAAAACTAAGCAATTTAGAGCTAACGACTTATAGGAAGTCATGCACCGGGTTTTCAAAGAACCCATTATTGGACCCCTAAAATCCAAAATGGCTGAGATCCGCCATCTTGAAAATCGACATGATGTCATTTTTTTCTGCTGAGGGTGGTCCGATTTGGATAAAATTTCGCAGACTGGTGGAGAATGACATGTCAACTGTGGTGATATGGTCAAAATCGAAACCAGATGTAGAATTCCAATATGGCGGACGTTTGGGCGAATCCCATCGCATGTCATCCCAGTGCCACCTGCCACATTGCAGGTTGCAGTCACCTCGCGAAATCAATGTCATGATCGTGCCACATTGCAGGGTATAATAATTCCATCCGTCATATTGAAAATCGTTTTTCGCCTTATTTTACTTATTTTGTTTTCTTAATTTCGTTTGGGCTTTGACAAGCGGCGGCTTTCGTATCGTCTCCGATACACTTGTTAAGAACGATTTCAGACGCGTGGCCAAGACGTTCTCACACAGCCACGAGTTAGGAATAGAATCCGGTAGACTGTTCCAAACAGTTAGGCCTAATTAGTGCAGCAGTGCAGCCAATGAGGGTCACGGAAGCTTGTGCTGTTCCGGATGACTTTCAGAACTTGACGCCAGACACTCGTGTCCCTGACGGACGACCACCTGCCGGCCACAGTCGTCATTGAGGTATTGTGATGCACGGCCATTCAGACATTTGTGCACCAGTATTGCGATTTTGTATTGTGTGCGCTGACGAACTGGCAGCCAACGAATGGACTTACAGCACAGTAGTAATGTACAGTTAACAGACAAGCAGCGGCATTCTGTGCTGACTGTAACTGCTGAAGCTGTTGTTCAGCAACTGCGTATATCAGCGAATAGCCTGGTGGAGTGGGCTGGTAATAAAAACGTGTGTCAGCGTCTTGGTTGCGTCTGGTGTCACGAACTGTACAATGACATGCAGCTGCCTCAACTGATAGTAGCCAGGTCAGCATACGCCCCACTGTATCTCGCTTCCATAGGTGCTCCGCTTGTTCTGTACTGCTTGTTCTATTTTCGGTTACAATACACACATTAGCAGCAACGGGTCACCCGTTGGATAAATGTGTGCTGTGGGTTTCGTCGAAAATACCAAATCCCTGCAAGCATTTTGCATCATACTTTTTCAGATAAATTCTTAATCAAATTTATTTGAACGGCATAATTTTGTTTTCCTGGTTTGCACTTTCTGAGTGCTTTCTAGTGGGAATTGTTTATACACTGTGTCTCAAAAAAAATGAGCCAACTTTGGCAAGCTGTAGTTTCGACAAGCATGGACTGATTTTGATAATTTTGGGTAAACAGCATCAGCACACTTTCAAAAATTATACGCCTATTCAACTTTCTTTGTCTCTTCACTTCTACTTACTTTATTTGCTTTTAAATAGCTGTGGTGGAAATGATGCGAAACATAACGCCGCACACGTTTTCCTTAGTAGACTATTCGTGGCTTTGAAAAGAGCCAGTTTTAGTTTAGCAGATGTTCATAGTGATATCCTTTCACGTTCACGCTTCACCCATGCACGTAACTGCTTATTCCATTGATCAACAGCTTCGTCAATGACTTTTTTAATGAGGCGCTGCTTAAAGTCGCTGGTGTCGCGTCATTTCCATTGCAGCTATTTAAAAGCAAATAAAGTAAGTAAAAGTGAAGGGACAAGAAATATAGAATATGAATAAATTTCTGAAAGTGTGCTGATGCTGTTTACTTGAATTTGTCAAAATCAGCCAGTGCTTGTCAGAACTACAGCTTGCCAAACTTGGAGTGTTTTTTGAGACACAGTGTGCATGCAGGCCTACACGACGTCTGGTAGAGATTGAACGGTTGGTACAATGAACATCAGATGAAGATAGGCTGCAGGAAGCCTGGCAAATCATCGGCCGCATGCCGACCCTTGCTGCTGCGGCTGCTGGTTTCAGGAAGCATTAATTGAGACCACTAGTTGGTGCTGCGGTCGGTCTTGGTCGTCAGTGGTGTGTATTGGCAACGTCAGTCAGTGTTTGATGAAAGACCCGCACATGTGTGTCAGCAGGTTAACGCCGTCCGTCCGTCTGTCCGTCCGTCGGCCTGCTGCTGCTGACCGTTCTGCACTCAGTCACGCTCCGTTTCCACTTTTATTTCCTCCTTGCGCATCTTGCTACTGCCAGCTGTAGACTTTAAGCCGCCGGCGTAGATCAACCTGAAGTGAGCTGCTGTAAACCCACAGTTGCATACACACAGCGGTGATGCAGCTGTGAACGTAAAAGTGGCAGTGCTGCATAGCTAATGAGCAGACTGCAGTTATATGCATGAAGTTCGATTACTGTTGTACTACTAAACTATGAGTCAAAAAACTGGACCATTTTTCATTTGAGTATAACTTTCGCAAATACTGTTAAATTTTGATCATTCTTTCACTGTTGCAGACATAAATTATCTGCCCACAAACACGTAATTGAATTTGTCACTTCACCTATAACTTGTTGCTGCATTACCTTGAACAATGCAAGCATATTCACTTTATCACAGAAACTGTTGAATAAATCTGCAGTACATGTGGTGATTTCATTGTTGTTACAAAGCAGAAAGTTCTGGTGATATCACTTACTGTCATCATGACGTCATACTGACTTCATTCAGCGATTACCTGTTTACAGTGCCTGTTAATTTAGTCTATCTAAAACTAGGGCACACCACGCACAACATGCATGCAACAGTTGAACTGCTGCGTCAAGAAACGGCAGACTTCGTTGCGTCCAACCTGTGGCGTCCAAACAGCCCAGATCTTAGTCCTGTGGATTACAAGATCTGGCCTGTCATGCAGCATCGTTTCTAGCAGAGACAAATCCATAGTGTGGATGAATTGTAACGGCGGCTCATCAATGTCTGGTGTGGTCTTGAACAGTCGATTTTTGACAAAGTTACCGACCAGTTGTGAGGAAGACTTAAAGCGTGTGTCGGTGCTAAAGAAGGACATTTCAATTACAGCTTGTGAACTAACAATGTTGATTTTGTGCATACTGGTATCTGTTACATTCATTTCAGTGTGACTTGTTTGACTGTTGCATCTTTAATTACGAAATCATGCCAGCAACGTTGGCCAGTACATTCTTGTTTATTTTACAAGATAGTGCACTTAACTGTATTGACAAACAACTGTCAGACATTTACTGCGATGCTCATATCATAGACGACCGCTTTGCATTGCGCAAAGTTTCACATAAAGCTAAATTTTGGTGTTACTGTACTGGTGAACTGATTGTCATCATTTCACTTTCAAAACAGTTTAAGTGCTTTCGTGTAGTTGCTATGTTGTATAAAAATTATGCTGGTTGTGCTGAAAGAATATCTGTTACATTATTGTCCTTAATTGCCATAGTGTGGCAGTGACGTACTGCGCAGTCACTAAGGTGGTCTGTATTTAGTTCTCATGCATCAACGAGTAGATGTATTTCGGGCGTTATTTCTGTGTGAAGTTATTGGAACAGTTAGCGGCATACAACTAGCGGCACAATATGTTGAACAGTATACTGGCTTAGCGTAGGTAGAGCTGAGATGGAACTATGAAGGTGACATGAGGTGATTGATTGCTGCTGCTGCTGCGGCCAGTGGCTCTATCAGCTGCTTGTATTTTGTCAGCCCGCCAGGCCTGGCACGCAGTGGCGTTGTATTTCACTTGTTCATGGTATTGGCAGCATAGGTCAGGTGCCAGTGCTAGTTCATGTTACAGGTACTATTGGCATCTGCGTTGTCCTAAACGCTACCGTCCTACGGTTAAAACTGGTGAACTGCAGCGATAAAAACAGCAACTGTATGAGCCAAAATGTCAAAAATCAGTAAATACTGTCATTAGAAACAAAGGCAGTAGGGGAAGGTGGTTTATGAGAAACCGTTGTTATCGTGTGTCTGTCACTTGACGGCCAGTTAAAAGCGCGACATAAACGGAGTATACAGCTTTTTGTATAGCTGAGCCTAAGCTTATTTCACTCGGAGGATGTGTGTCGGTCTCTCCAGCTCGGTGATGACGTGATCATGGCGAGCGACTGTGCTCCGCTACTCAGTCGGTTTTTACCACGTGATGCTCCCGATAAGCGCGAACTGTGCAGTGACAAGATGTCCGTCTGTCTGTCTGTCACACGCCGGTATTGTGTCAAAACGGCTAAACATATCTTCATCATATTTCACTGTCGAGTTTACTGACGAACTTACAACTCAGTTAATTGATATGACTGTAAACGCACGTTTGATATTTGCACAGCTAGAGACAAACTGGACAGATCTTATATGAGACTGAGTGAGTGAGGGTGAGAAACGTCATTGACAGAAGATACTGCTGCTATACTGTTAGTGGCGCGTCAGAAACGGCATTTAGCAGTCCCTAAAGTTGCTCTTTTGGTATACATTTTGTCAAACTGGTCCAACCTGGCAACTCTGGAAAGGTAGGCCTATTAAACATAAACCGAAAGTATAACCAAGGTCTTTAACTCTTTAGAGTGCAAAGGTAATTATAGTGCCACGTTGAATAATGTAAAGTTACTACGCTGCTCGTTGATGGGTGCGGTATTACCAGTATATTTGGTACAGCGAGGAGGGGACTCGTCTGGACCGCAGTCCACCTAGACCCCACTTCACTGTATCAAATGTAACAGCCCACCCATCAACGGCCAGTGTACCAATCACCGTATTGCTGTATAATGGTCCGTTGCTCTGCGATTTTAATGTACCCATTAAAGGGTTAAGAACAGGAACAAGCCCTTACTGAGCCTGGTTTGTAACACAGAAATTTTTTTTGATACTACTGTTTTTAAGTTTAATTTCTGATTCAGTGTGTGTTAGTGGCAGATGGTGGATAACTGTGATGTGATTACCAGTAGTCTGAAATCTAAAACATGGACGGACCAAACCATCACCAGTGTGCAGCGAGAACAAATTTTTTAGTACTTATAAATAAACATCCGACAGAATCACAGGCACAATGGCACATACACAGGTTTGAGCTGTGAACGGAAATTGGCAGCATTTCCTGAGTAGCGTGTCGGGGGACTGGCGTGTAGTTGATAGCGGTGACAAATTGCTGACAGTTGCCTGTAGTAGTGGCAGACTCACTTATCTCCACGCGGTGTGCATTACACTGGTTTGTTATTCTGACAGTTCATTTTCATATTTTGACCACATTTCTTTTCAGCAGCATACAGAGGCAGTTGCATAACCTTCTTTGCAGGGTTTATCTGTGTGCAGTTCTGCCGTTTCAGCATTTGGGAAGTCGAAAATTTGCAGTGAAGCACATTACAAGTTTTAATGCCTTCTACCAATTTCACAAAAATCGTTATTTTTCACAGTCATATAGTGCCTCTGCTGCTGCATGTGTGTAATGGACTTGCCCACTCTGTGGACGAGTCCATGTTGGCATAGGACAATGGGACATAAGGAAAACATAATAGTATCTGCCATTCATAGCTTGTGGAGGCATAAAAATAACTGTTGAAATTTGATTGGAGGCACTATTGCGGCTACTTTAGAGTGAGTAAGTGAGTGAGTTCTCATTGCATTTGCTGTATACATGTAACATCTGTTCAGTGCAAAATAGTGATTACTGAGATTATATGCATAGTTTTTAAATTCTTGAATTTTAACAAATTTTTAAAATTTGTTGGGGTATTTTGGGCCTATATTTAAATTGACAGTGGCATTTTTTTAAAAAAACTCGCAGGCAACAACAAAATGTGATGCTGAGAGGAACATGTTACGGTGCCTCATAAGTTGTCATATTATTATTATTATTATTATTATCCATAGCAAGATCGTAGAGAAAACTGGACAACAATGTTAGAGCATTGAGCAATTTGAGTATACTCGAACTTTAGAGTTAACATTACCGCTAAACTGGTGACTGAATTTTGAGTTACCGGTAATTGCAAGTTGCACACACATTAAACTAATGTATTAAAAGTTAAAAAGTATAAAATAATAGAATTTCTTGGATGTTTTAAAATTCATGATTTTTTACAGTTCTTAAAATTCATAGAATTTGCATTTTCGAAGTATTATTGTATGTGTATTATGTATAAAACAAATGTCTTATAATTTAATAAATTAATAAAGCAAGTCGTTTTTTGTCGGTTATTACCGGCAGGCCTGCACGTAGCACAGCCATGCCAGTATTGTTTTTACTTAGTGGTCCAAAAATGGTTTTTTTGCCCCACAGAGGCGACACGTTGCCCCGATAAACGTGAAATTTGGCACAGGGGAGCGGACCACAGATCTGCTTCCCCATGCCAAATTTCACGTTTATAAGGGCAGAAACGTGGGAATACAGCCCCAAAACTGTCAAAATTTCGAATTTTGGCCATAAATTTACCTCTCACGGGCGACCGTTTGCACTGTTTTTACGAATTTCACAGCTTTTGTACGCGTCTTTAGGTAGGTTTTAAGTTTTTAGTTTGCTCGCTGTCGGGGGACATACAACAAAGTTATAAGCATTTTCCTGTAGTGGGGGCATTTTCCCAC
>Ga0209339_1000495_pt1 | contig 14425 bp, 8 predicted proteins | sample OlaalgELextract3_FD_187376 | JGI IMG/M metagenome (GOLD analysis project Ga0209339, IMG submission 187376) | Olavius algarvensis symbiont microbial communities from Tuscany, Italy - Type A ELBA extract 3 (SPAdes) (version 2) | ecosystem: Host-associated > Annelida > Digestive system >... | reverse complement strand
GTGGCCAAACGGTGCATCCTAGGCCTATAGTTACTATGGAACACTAATAGGAACCCCTACCCCAGGAATTCAATGGTACAAATTTCGACCCCCTGGGGTGACCTCTAACCGGGGAATGGGCCCCCCATGAGGTGCATTTTGTCAAATTACTTTGACCTCTTGTTACTGGAAGTTTAACATTTGAAATTTCAATTTCATTAGTCTTTCTGGCATGTTCCCTTGTGCAGTTGTTGTGTTTGGTTGCAGTACTGTTTGACGAAGTCCATGTGTTGAAATACTGTTCAGGTTGTCGCAGAACTGTTGAAAACTGGGACAGTTGTGAAAGATGTCAGACTCATGAGAAACAAAGAGACTGGTTTGTTTTTGATGCCCCATAACTATGTTCTTTATTATTTACATATGGATAAGCTTTAGTAACACACTTGCAATGTGGCACATACGATAGGAAAAACGGTGTATTTCTTGGATGCAGAGATGCAGGTTGCAGGCCGTCGACACTGTGCATCTCGGCGTGGATGTCCTGCACTTTGCAAAAAAGTACGATCATAAATACATCGTTGATGTTCCTGTGAATTCACAGTCTATTTTTCTTGCCATATTGTATACCAGCAGCAAATTACAGGTTAATCCATATTCATTAGTTCGCTAAACAGTGTGGTATATGCTCCATCAACTGGTCATCATATGATCCAGGGCTTACTCCAGGCTGTTCAAATCGAACAAAGAAACAAAGTTTTCTTTGCATAAGCATGCATTGCACAGTCGACTGTAAGCCAAACCGTAAGCTAAACCTATTACTGCTATTTTATCATTGTTGTCATCTTCAGTGATGAAAGTAGAAGGAACTGTAACGGACCGTTCGTGGAAGACATGGTGGGATGGTATCAAAGAGGATATGAAATGATTCGGTTTGCCCTGCAGGATGCAGGGAGAAGGAAAATTAAGGGGGGCGTCTGGCTAACCCGGGTTCAGCTGGAAGATGGCCATTAAACCTATGTGTGTCGGCTGTCATCTTTATCATCTTGTCATCTTCGACGTTTGCCGTGACCTGGTTTTCTTGCGCGATGATTTCTGGAATGAATATTATATATATTCATACACATTCACTATAGCGTAATGAATATTATACCGTTCCAGTGCTGGGCATCGATCCTGTGCACTTAATTGTCGACGCCCAAAGTGTGATCCCATTTTGAGTGTTCACTCTCTAAATACGATCATACGTGGGCTGCATGCAGCTGCCTTATGCTCTAGTGTGGCACCAGCTTTAAGTGCTACATGTATAATTACTGTGCCGAATCAAAACTGAAGTTACTGCTACAGATGTTTATGAATAAGTACTGCATTATGAGCGGCAAGCCAGTTGTGTGTTAAGAGAGGCTCATAAATGTTTTGCTGATATACACTCTGCATTCAGGTATTTGAGGCATGTATCGGTCTGCTGCTGTGTACATGTCATTGAAGTCTACCAACTAATCTCCTAAACTTAGATAAGTTATATAACAGTGAAAACACTACAAACGTGATAAACTTTATTAACAAAGTAGTCTAAATTTGCAAAGCCTGAATAAAATTTCTAGGAGGATTAATATATTTTATTGGTATTGAGCCCCTGACCACCCGTTTGCTGTGGCTGTGGAGGTATGTGTAATTGCAGCGTAATCAAGATATTGGGATAATGTTCAGAACTTTTTCAGTTTTAATTTTGAGTTCATAAATTTGGATTAGATTCACTGTGTCATCAGAATAGTGTGATCTAAAGCCGTCAGTGACTGATACATTCGTACGATTAACCTTACATGGATTGGCTGTCTCTACTGTGACCCAAGTCAGACAGAAGCGTAAACACTACCAGTTCCAACTCACTACTAGATAACACCTTACAATACGGAGGCACACAAAACATTAAGAGGAGCATATTGGAGAGTACATAAGACACACTCATTGTCATCATTCATTATCTGCTAATCTCACTACACTGTAGTCATCGTTTCTGGCATGCAACTGTACGTGCACTTATCACAGTGTAGCTGCTGTCGACATTTTCCATGTGCCGTGATGCATGTTGATGATCATTCAATACGAAGCAATTAGTTAGATTTTCATGAAGCAATTAGTTACAGATTTTCGTAAGTTGTGTCTAAAAGGTGGATCAGTTTTCACTAGCTTTCATTACAGATATTGTGAGAAAATTGCCAGTCCGATAAATACTCGGTATTTAATGTGCAGTCAAAAACTGACGGGTAGCTACACAGAATCATACTGAAAATTTAAACGGAAAACAACTAAAAATAAACCGATGAGCATATTAAGTCTGGTCCATTCCAATGATCCGTGAAGGCAGTGTGTCCGACATTAAAAGAGTAAACTGCTGTTAATATGCAAGTAAATGTTAGTTTCTTATCTTACTGCATGATATCACACTGTTACCGCTGTGAAATTTTACACAATTCTGCAATCGTGTCCGAGTCGCTCATGCGTGACATGTTTACACAGCCTGCATGACAGTCAGTCTCAGTAATCTGCAGAAACGAGAGATTTACGATTATCGTAATTGTTTTCCGTTGCTAGGCACATCACTCCGTTACTGTTTCATCGAGTTCCATTCAGTTTCCGAAGCTCAGTACTGGATGGAGCAGAATCAGGTCGGTTATATAAGTCGGACATGTTCTGGGTGGGCCACAGTTATTACGTTGTAGGTGTTTACAGCAGTTGATGATGGAAAGGTGAGTAGCATCTGCACGTGATGTCGCCGTGGAGCTGTGTAACTTAATGAATCAGTCTTTAGTCTTTGTAATGCTCGAGCTTGTGTCCAATGCAGCCATGGAAACTGTTAAAACTACTGTTAGGAAACATTGCGTACTGTGGAGCTACAAGTTGTGACTCTGTTTATCATTTGCTGATTCATACCTGTGAGTTGTACCTCTACTGTTAATACTGGAAAACCTGAATTTTACACTGCTTTTAGAGATCTTTGGAGTAAAAATGTTACAATACAAGCACTTAATCTTGTTGGTTTTAGGAGAGCAAAATTACTTTATGAGGTTGTGATTTTGGGATTAGAAATTTTTATTGTGAATAATTTTTGAGAGGTGGTTAATTTAATACCACTGATTGTGCATATGGTTGAAAAAGCTAATGTTTCAGTCTCTGGCTATTTGAAATCAGCCATTTTGGCCTATTCTGAAGAGTAGAGAGAATGCATTGGAAGCGAAGAGTTATTATAGTGTTTGCCTTCCACGGCCTTTAGACCTTTAGTATTTAACACTTTCATTGACAAACCTTTTGCATTGCTGGGTCACCAACCTGCAGCGTGTGTATACAGTGGTGAAAGTAAGACACCAGAACTGATCTGTGACTGTTAGCACCTATTTTTAGCTCAGAGCTTATAGTGTAGCATGATTGATGTCTGGGTGTTGTCAAACTTTTTCAAATTTCTGCTCGTACAGTTTTTGTTTGATTCTCACAAAACGAGGAAACTCATTATCTATGTGCCATTACGCAAAGAATTTTGGAACAGATTTTCGAAATTTTGAGTTTATTTTTTTGGCAAATTTTGGAATTTTTTTCACATCACTACTCCTACAGTTTTTCTGTAATTCTCAACAAAACTTGGCACACAGGATTTACGTACCAATATGCAAAAAAAACTGTTAAAGATTTTCTAAATTTTGATTTTAAAATTTTTGGCAAAGTTTTGAAATTTTACATTTGGACTTAAGTCTACAGCAGCAGCAGCATCGCTATCTAGGCCTACATGCCTCACCAGTTAACAGTTGTGGCACCTTTGCTGCATTGTCCAGAATGATTTCTGGCATTACTTTCACCACTGATTGTACGTGATCCTTCAGGCTGATTATGTGGCTGCTACACCTATTGGTTGCGATGTTGGTGGCATACATCATTTCTGACTGTGGCTTCTTAAAGCTGCATTGTTTGAAAATACTGCGGGTGGCTAATACCGCAGTAATGATTGGTTAATGCATCCCGGTACTTGCTTCTGTGCACGCCGTCGAACAGTGCTATATATGGCAGAAAGCTGTAGCGTGAGGTTGGGATTCTACAGGGCGAGTTGATGTTCTGGGACAAGTATCTGGCCAACATGTACTACAGTACGTCTCGACGTGGCAGTCTGCATGCGGCCGTTCTGCCGCCACCAGAAGTCGCCAGTTACGAGCCGACTGGCAACGACTGGACCTGTTCAAAGGTTAGGCAACCGTTCGACTTGAAGCTGTACGTCGTCCGCGGTATTCACAATGATTCTAACTTAGGCGTACTTAACTTTACCGAACTGATACATAGTCCAGTTATTCAGTAGCATATACTGGAATCCGGTGCTGATTAATGTGAATGGGTTACATGGAGTCGGCGAAGAAGGAGCTGGCGATTCAGCATGATGATGGACACACAGATGCCGTCCTTTCTTGTCTCTGAATCATACAGTTGATGATGCCTATTGAACTTGCAAAGAACTAAGCCGTTTCGAATATTTGAATTTGCAGTGTAGCTGTAAGAACTTCCAGAGACGGATCTACTGTCGCCGGTGCAGCAATTCACGACTAGGTAACGAATACTTTTCTGTTGTACTATGCTCATGGTCTTCGTGTTCTTTCATTTATAAATTTATTATATAAATTGATCTTTTCATCCTTGCAATCTTGTCACAATTGTTTCATTACATCTGCAGCTTTTCTTTTTACTAGTTGCAGTTTTGTGCAGTGTAAATATAGCTCTTGTCTTGTTACATTTTTGAGTTGTTAGAAGTTGAAAAACATTATGACCTTGCAATCTGGGTAGGAGTCAGTCATGGTACTCAACCTTGAATGAGCCCAGTACCTGATAGGAAGTCGTGCATGATCTATAGAATAATGTCATTTTCAGTGACTTCGAATGACCGTCAATCCAGACTTTAAGGGCACTCCATTATTCAACGTTGAATATCACGAAAACTTTATAAGATGGACAACATGGTTACTGCAGACCACTAATAGAAAGTGATGTGTGACATATTGAGTTGTGTCACTGACAATGGCATTGATCGACCTTCAAGGTAATTTTAGCTATTTTTGTCTGAAAATAAGTGTGCCCTACTTTTCCTGTCTCTGATAGAAAGTCGAGGCGATCTGATAAAGGATGACATTGTCGCACAATCGCAGTGTGTGCAGAAACAGAACAATGCTTTCAACATCTGAAGGTCTCACAGCCACCATCTTGTCTGAACTTTGCTGATCACAGAAAAGATCATGACTCGGCGGGCAGTCTTCCCAGAACTCCACAGCCACATATTTGAGACAGAACCTGAAGACAATCACATTATTCACTTAGTGAAAGCTGTTGCACAAGAATATATCGAGATCTGTCTCTACCACTGGGGGAAAGAATTACAGCAGTCAAATCAATGGACCAAAGGTCCGAAAAAGCTTGTCCATTTTTTTATACATCAGTAACGATAATTACACTGGCATACTGTTCATTTCTGTGCAAACACCAAGCTCCGCTGTTGCAGAGATGCCTTGTGATGCTCCATGTCCTTGAAATCAGGCTGTCACTCAAGGTCACTTGAAATTACACGTTGATTAGGATGCAAGTCCCTGTTAGTATTTCGTTCTACCTGTATTATCTTGTACTATTACCATTATTTATATTACAGCAAACATTTCAGTATGATCTGGTTTTTGTCCTCTAGCTGTACTGTAGTAATGACGTTATCTTTGGCGACGCCATAATTGCTAAGTCATCAGTGGGTTACAGAGGTTATTTTGGTATTTTAGCCTTGCATTTGAATTATGTAAAAAGCTCGTTACTGTATTGCTTGAAAAGGTTTAGTTTCATCTCTTGAAAACTAGTGTAGGTACTGGTACATCGTGAAGTTTAGGTGGTAACACTACACTTATTGATGCATATTCCGTCGTAGTATGTGTTAGTGACGAGTTTAACGTTGAGATCTTCACTGTGCAAAATAAGGAAAATTTTGTTTTACGACATTAACATTGAGGCAGGAGGTGTTAGACACAGCTAACCTTGCCCTACATCCCGGGTGCTCTCAATAAACTTGCCGATTTGTCGTCACAGTTTATTAACGATATTGTTGTCATTTTCAGTATTGTTGCAATTTTGACAAACATTATCATAACAAACGATCAAAAATAGACGCCTTTGTCCGAGTGAGGTACTGTAACATACCGTTGGTATACTGCAGTCTGTAAGTCAGTAAAAATGTTTCGCACAGCCAAGAAAATAATTGCAGTGTTATTAATTTTTATGCCTGTGCCTGACTAGAATGACAGGCTGAGGCGTAGTGTTTTCTGCCTGTACCTGTCCATTCGTCCGTCGGCACGTTAATATCTGTAAACAATTGTGAGCATTACTGGGTATATTTTGAAAACAAATGAACCAGTTTTGAGGGTAATTGACACAAGAGCACGAAACGATCAACCTTGGCAGTCAGATGGTCAAAGGTCAGGGTCACTCACATTAGGCGGAAGATAGATTTGGGGCCTGGTGGAGGTATTATTTTCAACTTGTCTAGGTTGAGTAGGTTTTCTTGTTTGCAGCATATATAATTTGTATACACTATACAACTTACCAGAATGTAAGTAGGTGAATATCACAAAAGGAAATTTTTAAGCAGTTTTGTTTAGTAAATTTTGTAACCGTTCAAAGTTGATAGGAATGATTAACAAATAAAATTTTATAAAATTGCAGCATAGCTGTTTTTAATCACAGATGAAATATGAAATATATGGTGATGTTACAGTTTATAATTATCTATCAGCCTAAATTCAAACAACTTTTTTTGTCTCTTGGAATGGTAGAAAATGCTAGAAGTTAATGATATATTATTAATCTTGTAGCTTTTGGGTGGGGCAAAAGTAATTAGATTATTGATTTTTTGTAGATTAGTAATTTTTATTGTGAAATCGTCTTTGGGTGGTAAATAAGGTATCTGTAGAAGTAGGTGTACTATTCAGCATTGTTTAAAAACGACGGAACTGGAACATTTTTGACTACGAGAAGAATGGCTCGCTCGGAGGAAGTTGCCGTGTTTGTCACATGAACATTGCACCAAAGATCTGACGTAGTCCGTCAAGAAGTTTTGCAGTTCAGTGCAACGAGTGGCCGACGTGATGCCAGACCACATAGTATGTCCACTAATTGGATTTGAGAACGAGAGAGTTGTATTGCTATTCATCAGTGGAAACATGGAATTGGTTATCGTTTCTGAACTCGTACTGTGACAAGGATCGTGACATTTGTGCACTTGTATTTGCAATGCAATGGACGTTAATGTGATATCGGACTTGCAAGAAGTCCATTGGTTGGACATTCATCTGGGAACTTCATGGCATCCATGCTTTGACTGATGCACAGCTGATCTGAACACTAACCGAGATGCAGTGTGGTAAAACGAGAAGCCGTCTGCACGTTTTCGTCAGCATCTCCAAGGTGTCTTCGGCGAATAAGTAAAATTTGTGAAGCTGATGGTGGTCTGTGTGGCATTCGTTATGGCAACAGAACTGCTGATGGTAGCCGTCATCATTGTAATAGTGTGACGATCTTGTGTGTCCTTTGTTCTTTACTGTAACCAGAGACAGATCGAGTGTCTGGTGGTGACGGTGCCGAGCAAGTCGGAATCAATCCTTGTAATAGTAAGCACTCTTCTATTTTACTTACTTTCTTATTGCTACCACATATATGCTATGATTATTGTAGCCACATTATTTATTAACAAAAGGGGGCATGTATAATTTGGCCGAACGTCATCAGTGACCACTAGAACGTGGAGCAGCCATTTTTGAACTTGTCCAAGATTGACCATATCTTCCTCCCGTAATAAATTCATGATAATAACTCATACGGTTCAGAATTATTGTTGATAAAGCGTCATACGGGCACTACTGAAAGCATCCACCTCGTGGGTGATGAAAATACAACTTTGCTGTGCTGGTGCTGCATGGTAGGTAGACATTCGGTTACTGATCATGAATAAATTGCTTGGTTTGCAAGAAATGACAGCTGTTGTGTAAAAATATGCCAGAGTTTCTATCAGACTACATATTTTCTGTCATTGTTGACAATTTGAATATGCTTTCGATGTTTATGAGCGAAAATGTGATATGAACAATGGTGGTGACCGCCTTTCCTTTAGTTTGGAAATCTTGGCTGTAATTAATGATTATTCCAGTTGCATATTTGTGGTACTATGGGTATAGTTTGGTTAACCACCTGTTAGAATAAGTTGCGGATTCTCTTGATTATTTTGTTAGTTATATATGTGTCTGTTAAATGCAAGCAGTGTCTTTTATATTTGTGTTTATAAGTAGTGTTGACAGTACGGTACTGGCTGTGAAATTGGTAATAGATGGTACACAGGATTTGTGCAGTTTGGCAGCTTGTTGAAAATACATGGTTTATTTGTCCTTGCCGAGATATACAAAATATTTGGCAGATATGAATGAAATTCTTACATTTGGCCCTTGACCTGGTTGACTAACCATTGTCCTTCAGTGCTGTTACACAGGTGGATGGGTCGTCTGACCTGCAGAATTATCGCTGAATCACCTATATTGTGTTGAGTAGGACGTTAAGCCCTAGTGTACCTGTACTGTGCTATGCTTGTGTCCTTTTGTAGCACTAGTGCTGCGTGGTCTTGATGGTCTCACAATAGAGGAAAACATTATCTCGGCGTTTGCGAGTCTTACGTCGATGCCGCTGAAGAACGTTCGGGTTGTACGTGATCGGCAGACTGGTGCAAGCAGTGGGTTTGCTTTTGTTGAGCTGCACTCGCTGAAGGAAAGTCAGGATCTACTGCAGTATATGGAAAGCTTGCCAACACCTCTTGAAGTCGATGGGAAAGCACTGATCGTGAATTATGCAAAGAACACCTTTACAACGGCGTATGTATTTCATTCCTTCGGTCAAAACAATTTGTAGAGTACTGTATGTTAAGAATGTAAAAGTACTGCAGTTTTGTGTACCCTGGTCTCTGAAGTTTTTTATCATGCAATGCTATGCATACACACAGCCATGCAGGGTCTAGCTGGCTGGCTGGATAGATGTCTGCTACGTTCGTGTAACATGTTGTTGAAACAGCTAAAGATCTAAAAAAAAGACCAGCTAAAGGGTCTGGCTGGTGGGCTGGATCTGCCACGAGCGTGTAAGTGTTGAACGGGCTAAAGATACGGCCATAGTTGCTGTGGAATGCAAAGAGAAACCGTACCCAAGCTTTCCAATAGTACCATTTTTAGTGACCTTGAAGCACCCCTAACCCAAATCTGAAGGTCACGTCAATATTTGATGCTGAAAACGTCACTAACGGTACAGGATAGACATATATAGCCTGTAGTGGATAACTAGTAAGACCTTGTGCCTTACTCATAGGTGTAATTTCGAATGACATTGAACGACCTTGAGAGACTTGGCAAATTTTTTAACGACAGAAAACATCGCGCGGCCTGTGTGACAGCAGAGCCGCTCATCGCAGATTGCTGTTGGGAACACTGGTTAAGGCAGTTAAATAGAATAATAAACTGTAAGCTGTAAACGGATACATGTCTGTTAAATGTCCACACTGACACATTGGCAGTCATCACTATTACGAAGTTATGACTACTGTTTTATGGCCTTGTTTAACGGTGTATTTCCACCGTGTTCATTGATAGCACACTGCAGAGTGATAGTGGAACTGGGCTGAAATATTAATGACAAATTATGTTATGCCTTCTTACAGGATTGCAACGTTAGAACAAGGTGCATCAGCGATGGCACAAGCCCATGACTACCAACAGCATGGATATTACGATTACAACTCTTACTATCAGCAGGCTAATGTTGCCGGTATGTTTGTCTATATACATTGACATAGATCCTATGGTACCAATTTGTTCGGAATGATGATGTACGGAGGCTATCGAAGCAACCCAAACTCACTGCAATAATTCAGTAGTGTCAACTTACCCTGTTTGGGCATATTATGTGCATGGATGACAATGCAGATGCCAAGAGGATCTTGTTAGACTCCCCTCCGGCAGACTGGAGAAGACATCCCCACATCACGTGGCTCAGCACTGTACAACAGGATCTGAAACAACACCACCTTATGCTACCCAAAGCAGCAGATTTGGGACAGAACTGCCCTCTGTGGAGGATGATGTTGATGTATGGCGCTACGCAATCTTAGAGTTGCATGCCAGAAACGACGATGACGAGGATTGGATGCATTTATTAAGATACTTTAGTCGAGCAGAGCTGAGATGACTGTTTGCTAGGTTTAGGTTTAATTTTTCATTTTTGCAATTTATTTTTTAACTAGGGCATTGATTAGTGTTAAGGTTAGTTTTTTTTGTGTTTTTGTGTATTTTGGGTTTTTTGAGTATTTTTTGTAAGCTTTGTTGTTATCGCCCATTTAGAGGATTTTCGGGAATGACTGGTATCCAAAGTCACCCATATGTGTCGAATGGGATCTTAAACCCTGCTCACTCCCCCCATGGGCAGTGTGGATTCAATTCCCACAGAGGCTAGAATGAGTTATTGGTGGTGTCATAAAGTGTACCTCCCCAAACTTGTATCACTGCTGCTGCAGTAGGTGGAATATCTGAGCAATGCACACAGGAGTGCTCAACACTTGCAACAGCCAGGTGCAAATCTCATTCTAGCTGCATAAGCCGACTAATCCACTGCATGTGCAGTCCTTTTGGTATGAAGATTGTTCGGAATGGTAGTGTGTTTGAGAGGTATCGTTATGATTCTGACAATGGTCAGTCAACCTTTTTTTGTGGCTGCAGCTGCTGACTCGTCAAATGCGGCTGAGGTGGCGCAGGCGGCCATCATGCAGTCGCACCAGAAGAAGCTGAAGCATGGAGGCCCGGCTGGTGTACTGTCAGCTGCCCCAGTCTTACATCGACCGGCGCAGCCCGTGGCTCCAACAGCTGAATATCCGCAGTATCGTGAGTTGATGCTGCTGTAACTGTAATCCACTTGTCATCGGCAGTTGATTTTAAGTTCTTGCACCTTCACAGACCACGTGTTATTGATATTATTTTATATATTTACAGTAGGAATAATTGAATATACGTTTTCAGTAATGTTCTTTTAATTGGGCTGTTGCAGTAACGAGTTAAAGAATTGATCGTGGTTTAAAAAATTAACGTCTATGAGAATTTTAACATGTCGGGAAAATTTACATTATGCAAAAATTGTGTGTACGTACTGGTACGTTGTAGTGATCACATATTTAAATTTAAAAAACAACTTAAATTAATTCGTTGAATTATAATTTGTAATAAATACATCGATCATTTGTTTTTCATTTTATTTCGTTTATCATTTATGTCATTATTATTTACTTATTGGTTAAGCAACTGCAACAACTTAAACTGGTTTAACATCAGTTGTCAGCAACATTTTATGACAAAATGTCACAGCAGTCACAGTTTGCAGAGAAGTGTTCAACAGTTCGTTATATTACTATTCTTTGTAGTATTTATTATTACCTCTGCCAACAAGGTGGAGGTTATGTGATCATTCTTTCTGTCTGTCATTTGTTCTGTCATTTCGTAAACAGGATAACTGACAAACGTGGAAACAGACGTCGACCAAACTTGGCAGGCGTGGGCAAGGGGTGACCCTCTATTAGTGATTTAACTTTTGGGCAGATCCGGATCTGCATGTGGATTCCTGATCACTTTATCATTTTCTTGTGGAATAGGGAATTTTTGGACATTTGTTAGCATTTCTCATACAATCAATGACCGATTTGTACCATACTTGGCGATATGACTGACATCGACAAGATAATACATCCACAACATTTTGGGACAGATCTGATGGACATCCAGATCCGGATCTTGATTAATCCGAAAATCTGGATTCGAATCCCGGATCACTTTCGTTTCATATTTTGGCGGACGTTTGCACTCTCTTGAGTGCTCGTCATCATCATTATTATTATTATTACACTGTGGCAGCACAGAACATACACAAATACAGTCGCTGATTTTTCATCTGTCGTATAGACGAGATGAAAAATCAGCGCACAGAACAACTGATATATCAGTCCTTTTATGGAGCTATCAAAGACTACCGGTATTCTTTGGCTTTGTTGGTTGGGTAATCCTCGGGCTTTTTCTATTATGAGACATTCTAAAGCCAAGAAAAGCTGTAAAATAGATCTGTTTAACAAACAACAGAAACGGTGGTTTAGTGAACGAATGGACTGCTTGTTACTGCAGCCGTGCCAGATGTATCCACTTATGTCTACGATGAGTCTTCTGGATACTACTATGATGCCTCGACTGGTCTGTACTACGATGCCAACTCTCAGGTATTAAACCATAAAATGAGCGTCGTCCATTTATTATCCCACAGCATTGTATCAGTTCACACAATAAAGTGACTAATGATAGAGATGTGCAGAAATGCAGAAATTCACTTAATAATGCTAATTGCTAAAATTAGCTATAATGCAGATCTGTGATTATGTTCATGATTCGTGGAATGTTTTCGCATAATGCTTCGTACAGTGACTGCTGTTGAACCATAAACAATGTATGGCACACTCCACTGATCCATACCGTTACTTGATGGTTAGGCCCATGGCTGATGGAATATTACATTCAGTGATGTCAGTCCTCTGAGCAAAAGGCATTGAAAATCATGTCTGTGTAATTGTGGAGTTAAAACGTGATTTGTGGGCTGTCTTATTGTTGAACCATGCAACATTTGGTTACAGTCGCAACACTATTAATAGTATGCATTCATCCTGCTGTATATTTTGCCACATTGCTCAGGTTTCTTCTAACCTGCAGTACTCGGCAGGACCTTGCTGACCACATAAGCTTGGCTAGTTTAAGAGAAGCAAAGTGTAGTGTATTTATTACTTTCATCAGAGAGATTTTTTTGAAGGCCTGTGTTCGTTTCTTGCATTTGTAATTTTGTTTGGAAGATCACAGGGAGATGGTTACTGCTCTCACTGTGTTACACTCTCATGGTGCTATATAAAGTGTCTCCAAAATGACCGATAATGTGTCGAGTTGGACATTAAACCCTACTATAATAATAATAATAATAACGGATTTGTTTACCACCTTTAGGTCCGGAGATACAGAGGCACTTGGGGCAGCACAGGAGGACTAAGTGAGTTTGAACAGATGGGTTTTCAAGTGGCGCTTGAAAGTGAGAATGCTTTCGCACAGTCAAATGTCAGGAGGTAGAGAGTTCCACAAATACCAATACCAAACTAGCTCTGTATTTGTTTCATGTTAGCATTTACAGATCTGTGTGTGGCTGGCTGCAGTATTACTACAACACTAAGACCCAGCAGTTCCTGTACTGGGATGGCGAGAGGTGTACATACATGCCGGCGCCAACTTCCACGACACGAGACAACCAGACTGCGGCAGCGGCGACCACATTCTCGTCAAGTCAGGAAGCCACTGCTGAAGAACTGAAGAAAGACGACGACCATAAGAAACGATCTCTGACGCCAGAGAAGAAGGTGAAAGTTGCCAAGAAAATTGTTAAGGCAAGTAAATGGTCGTTTGTATTTTGTTAATTGTATTTATTGACAGACTTGTAAAGTAACGAGGTAAAAGTAACGCGTTACATTACTTAAGTAAAATTTGCAGTACTTCATGCGGTAACGAAGCACTGTAACTAAGAATTACTTTTTCCTGTAACGAAGTAACTTTTTATCAATTTATCGGTACTTTTACTTAGTTATTTTATGGAATACATGGTCTCACTACAAGTAATATCGCACAGTGGCCTTCGTATACAGTACACATCCAATGACGAACATCTGAAGATACATCCAGTATTGCTGCTTTACTAGAACTGAAGAAATTGAAGCTTCTTAGTGCACCGTTACCAGCCAACACTGCAGTAGAAAAGGCAGTTCAGCGCAGCAGGGCTGATCATGTCACACACAAAAAAAACAAAACTAACAAACATTTTGAGAACCTGGTGTTTTTGAAGGCCAACCAGTGGCTAGCTGACTGAGATAGGGACTCATTTCACGACTGTGGTGTAGTAGGCACTGATCTATTTCTGATGCATGGTGTAGGTGTTTGCTGATAAATATCACAACCATTTTAAGACGGCAGAGCACTGTTTTAGAATTACTGCATTCTGTGTACTATGAACTGATTGTGTAGAAACTCATTTTTTTCAGAATTATTGAAACCCGCCTGTACAACTTCTAGCAAACAAAACTTTTCTGGCTATTGCAGAAAAGAGCCACACGGTGACGTGGGTTATATTGGATTTGTTTCATGTGTATCGGTAGGTAGGCCTGGTTTTTAAGCGCCTCACTTTACATTAGTAAGAGAGGCGCTTATTGAGATAGGCTGTGTCGTGACGTCGTTGGTCGTTGGTTGGTTGGTTGTCACGCGCGTGCACTGTGGCCAAACGGTGCATCCTAGGCCTA